>SL_8KL_010_SEDDRAFT_10000084_pt1 | contig 70732 bp, 65 predicted proteins | sample SodLakKL_010_SED_4_FD_11160 | JGI IMG/M metagenome (IMG submission 11160)
AAATCTATGAAGAGGGGGATCTTCCCGACAATCATGAGGAACTTTGTCGAGAAGTAGAAGATCCGGACGGAGAAATTGTTTGGTGTTGTGATGATGATATGCTTGATTGTAGCGTTCTGGGAGAGGAGTGGATAGAGGTGTATCCCGGTGATGACGATGAAAGAGGGCCTTGTCCGGATACTATGCCCGAGGGGGTTCCTGATACGGTCGTGTGCCAGACCGTTGAAGAAGGGGATCTTGCTATTTGTTGTTGCATGGATGAAGCCATGTATCAGTGTCCTGAAGGGACGGAGTTTGAAAGTGTTGATATTCCCTGCGAAGACCTTGATCCTCCGATGCAAACCGTTTATGAATACGCAGATCCCGAGACGGGGCAAGTGATATACTGCTGTGAGGAAAAAGAAGAGTGCCCGCCCTGCCCGGATATAGCTCCCGCAGTGCAAGAGAAAATTGCGGAAATAGAGGGCTACATGGCAGAGCTCCCTCCTAAGCTTGACGCATTGGAAGCCACCAAAGATCCTATACTAAACGATCTCTATCAGCTTTACAAAGCGGTAATGCTAAAAAGTCTTGGTCATAGGCAAGTCTTCGGTTACAACTCTCTTCTCCTTGAAAGGAGATACTATGAAAGAGAGGAGGTAGTAATAGAGACCGACGAGGATTGGGAGGAGTGGATAGATAATATAGTTTACGAAGTAGAGATCGAGGGAGAAGTTAGAGAAGAAAACGACCCTACTGCCTTTTATTTAAGAAGGCCCGAAGGAGATGAGACGATAGAAGGGGCTCTGGATCTTGCTCGCGAGGCAAAAGAAAGAGGAATTCAGGATGCAGGTAGAGATTTTGGCATGGAGACTTCTATTAACTCCGAGAAAGGGTTCTTTCTAAGAGTTGTAGAAAGAATTTTGGAAGGAATCGGGATCTCCAAGACGTTTGCCATGAGTGATATGGAAAGATTGGAAGAATATATAGAAGAACACGACATAGACCTTCAAGAGAATCCCGAAAAACTGGATGATATCTTGGAAGAGTTGGGGATTGATCCCGGAGACCCTGACGAGCCCTTTGACCCGAGAGAAGTGGAGGTGATGACTCCCAGTGACTATCTTACTTGCGGAATGGAAATTCCTGTTGGGGAGACGTTCGAACTTACATGGGATCATTTGGTAGAGCTATTGGATACTATTGACGAATACATTGAAGAAGGAAATATTTTATTGGAGCAACAAGCTCATATGAACAGCCTGGCGGAAGGTTGTGACTGTCCCTGTGAGGGAGATGCTGAGGGAGAAGGAGGCGAGATATTGGAGTGCGGACAGTGCGAGTTGACGTGCGATCTTCAAGCTATAAGAGAGGCTCACGAGGATGTAGCTGAAACAAGAGAAAAAATGCGCGAGCTTGCCGATCATATAAGACTTCTTACCGACGGACACTTCAACACTCCCACGGAGGATGTGTGCGACGACCTAAATGAAGATATAAGGAGCGAGGAAGAAGAAAGTATTTGCGAGGGTGGCGGAGAGGAGCTTATAACCAAACACGAGCTTATTACCAGAAAAATTAACTACTCGCGATTCGAGTTTGACGAATGCATAACCCGTCCCGAACACCTGGAAGATGTTCTGGAAGGAGGACGAGCAGGGAAAATGCCCTTTTTCGGTCCTTTGGTAGAAGAGAAGGATCTTGAAAGATATACCAAAACCGAAAAAGACGGGGTGCTAGTTAATACAAGTGAGTTTAATTGGTTCTGTTGTTCCGATTCACGACTTGATGAAGAATAAAAGTATGGATTTAAAAAAGAAAATTTTCTTAATTGTTTTACTTTTAGCTCTTTTTGTTTTCTTCGCGGAGATGTCTGTGATTGCTCAGGAAGCTCTAGAAGTCGAGTACCCTACGATCGGTGAGTTTCGACCGACAAGCTCCGATGCGGAAGGGTTTCCCGATCACCTGAGATACGCAATTAACTTTCTTACCATAGCGGCCAGCGTGGTTGCCTTTGGAGCTTTGGTTTACGGGGGATTCTTGTGGATGACCTCCGAGGGAGAACCTCTAAAGATGCAAAAGAGCAAAGAGAGAATCACCGCTTCTCTTATAGGTCTTGTTATTGTACTCGGATCGTTTCTTCTTCTTAATTCCATAGATCCTCAGCTTGTGGAGCTTGAAGAGGTAAAAATAGAGGAAGTGGATGATATCGACTCCCCGGGAATTTATCTCTCTCTCAGTGGAGACTTTCACCAAGGAGACGAGGATGGCATAAGAGAAAACGTGAGAAAGATTACCTCTTCGGAGAGAGCGCTTGGGAATCTGGAAGGAAATATTCAGGCCATAAGAATAGTTAATCCAACCGAAGGAAGAGGAGATGATAAAGAGCTTATTTACCGGTATGTGGTAACTCTTCACAGCAGAACGAATTTTGAAGGAAGGTGTAGGTATTATCTAAATAACCAAGAGTCTGCCAGAGAAATTGATATTAGCGATATAGGAGGAGATGTTTCTTCAATAAGTGTGCTTCGAGCACAAAGGTATGGCGAGGATCCTTACGGAGGAGTTACCGTTTATGATAAGCCCGAGTTTCATCAGGGAGCAAGCACTCAAAGACTAAGCGTCTCGGCAACGGAGAGCTTTAGCTCTCTTAATACTCCTCCTTGGTCTGTAGATATTGAAGGTAGTTATGGTCTTATTTTGGCTTCCGGGTCTGATTGGGGCAATATGGGTGACGGGTGTGCCGTCTTTGCGAGCTCAAGATCGATACCCAACCTGACCGGCCACAGAATGAACAGGTGTAGTCCTCATCAAATCTCGGCATTTTTTGCCGTCTATCAATCTTGCTCTACCCATTACGCCCTGTTTCCTCTTTACCGGAGATAGAAGTTCATTGCAAGATGCTCTGATAATTCGTATAATGAAAGAATGAAGAAAGCGCTTTTTACTGTTGCTATAGTGGCTTTGTTTCTTGGATTACCTCTGTTTGCCTTTTCGCAAACAGAGGTTGTTTACCCTGAGATGCCGGGTTTTGGGGTGACTCCTCAAACTGCTCTTGACGAGGGGTTATCGGAAGAAGAGGTATTACCTCTTTTCATGGGTTATATCTTTCAGCTCTTGCTGGTAGTGTCTCTTCTTGCTGTCTTTGCCGTTCTTGTTTATGCGGGAGCTCTCTATATGCTTTCTTCGGGGAGACCGGACAGAAACAAAATAGCCCGGGAGTGGATTCTTAGCGCCATGCAAGGCGCTCTTGTTGTATTTGTCTCCTATACTCTTCTTTTTGCTATAGACTCCAGGTTTGTGCTTTTTGAACTCAGGGATCCCGAGGAACCAAGAGAAATAGATCCGGCGGAGCTTGAGTGGGAGATAAAAAACAGATACTACCAGATTCCTTTCGGGATGCTTATAGAAGACGCCATTTTAAACGAAATAGCGGAAAGCAAGTTTTATGATGTTTATGACGCCACTGTGAGAGCTGAAGCGGTAGCGGAAAGTATATACCAGGAGAGCGTAAGGCTAATGCAGACTGTAGAGTTTCATGCAGCGAGATGCCCCTCGGGAAGGGGTTGTGGTAGTGTAGAAAACCCCGAAGAGCCGGAAGATGACGATCCATGGGATGATGAAGAGGAGCTGGAAGATGACCCGGAAGAAGATGAGGTTGACGAAGAAGCTGAAGAGGATCCTTACGGAGAAGATTGGCATGCTATGGAGTTTTTAGAAGAAGATATGCTGGAGACATTGGAAAATGATAATCCCGAACTTACAACCTTTCTTGAAGATTTTAACTGGGGAGTAAATCCGGAAACCGGTGAAGTGGGAATTGAGCCTAAGGACTTTGAAAGAGATATTCCCGTCGAAAACTTAACCCCGGAAAATATGCAAAAGATACAAGTTTTTGTAGAGCCTACTATTGTAGATGCTGTTGACGGACTTGATAGTATAGAAAACTTCGGGTTTTTTACCAGAGATAATGACGAAGGAAGTTTTCTTGAAAAAGAAGATAGCTATGTTTTTTTTCCGGAAGACAAAGAGGATGTTGTGAGACTTGACAGAAAGAGTGAGGAAGAGAGATATCGTTTAACTTTTTTCGATACAAGAAGTATTGATGGCGTCTCTAGTTTTTGGAGAGCACCGTTCCTGCAAAACAAAGGAAAAGTTACGAATTTTGTCATAGAGAATGTTGGAGAATACTTTTCCTTTCTTTTTGAAGGTAGAGAAATCTTTGCAAGAGGAAGGGTGGGAGAGGATGAGACAGGAACATGGGATTCGGGACTAAACTACGATGAGGTGGATAATTGGATGGAGGGCGATGATCACTGGAGAAGAGGTGTTTATCCCGAACCGGGAGAAGAAGATGGGCATGATGTACACGATCCGCGAGGAGAAGAGGGGCATGACTGGGGAGAGCATGGCTGGGGACATCCTGAAGAAGATGACGAGGGTGCGGCGATGGGAGATGAAGAGGGCGAGCATACTCCTGCTGATGATCATACGGTTACCTATGATGATGAAGGTAATGTAGTTCGCGTTGAAGACGAAGATGGAAATGTTTTGTATGACGAGCAGGAAGAGGGCGAGCCGATAGAGATCTGCATAACTTGTCCCGACATAAGAACGCCTATTCTTGCTCAGGTATCGGCCGTGAGAGCTCAAATGAGAAGACTTCCTCCCAGGCTTAGAGCCCTGGAAGACACAAAAGAACCACTACTTCAAGATCTTTACGAGCTTTATAAAGTAGCTATGCTAAAGAGCTTGGGAAGTAGGCACGTCTTTGGCTACAACTCTTTCCTTTTAGAAAGAAGATATTATGAAAGAGAAGAGGTAATAATAGAAACCCATGATGAAAGAACGGAGATTGGAGAGTATGTGTGGGACTGGAGACAGTGGATTGAAAATCTGATTTACGAGGTGGAAGTAGACGGAGAAACAATAGAAGAAAACGATCCGGCAACTTTTTATCTAAGAAGACCCGATTATGATGAGGTAATAGATGACGCGATGAGGCTTGCTAGGGATGCATGGGATGAAGGTATTCAAGACGCGGGAGAGGATATCGGAATAGAAAGAGAGTTGCCCGACCCCCCGCCGGATATCGGAACCACGTTCTATCCGCCGGTAAGCCCTAATCCCATAAGAGTAACAAGTCCTTTTGGAGAGAGGTACGACCCCTTTACGGGAGAATGGACAATGCATTACGGGATAGACTTTGCAGGGCCTAGAAATACTCCCATCTATGCTTCCGAAGCTGGAGAGGTGGTTTTTGCCGATTGGGCCGGCTCTCAGAATACCGGGTACGGAAAGCTTATTGTGATATATCATAGAGAAGAAGATGTGGAGGATTTGAATCAAGACGTGGTCACCTATTATGCTCACTTAAATCAGGGTTCTTTCCGAGTTGAGGAGGGAGACAGTGTGGAAAGAGGAGAGCATATTGCCGGCATGGGTACGACCGGGAGGAGTACCGGCTATCATCTTCATTATGAGGCGAGGGTAGATGTTGACTATCCTTTTGAGATGCATACCGGAAGACAGGTGGATCCCGCTCCTTACATAGACCTTTCTCAATGGGAAGAAGCGAAAACAGGTGGACGATTGGCAACATTTTTAGAAAATGCTTTAGATAGGTTATGTATGGGAGATGTATCGGCAATGACCGATATGGAGATGATAGAAGAGTACATGGAAGAACACGGCATTTCTCGAGATGAAATGACCGGAGAGATGCTTGAAGAGATAGCCGAAGAACTGGGAATTGAAATAGGTGATCCGGACGAGCCTCTTGACACAAGAGAGGTGGAAGTGAGAACCCCCAGCGATTATCTTGTTTGCGGAATGGAGATTCCCGTTGGAGAAACCTTTGAGCTTACGTGGGAGCATTTGGTAGAAATATTGGATACGATAGATGATTATATTGCTGAAGGAGAGAGACTGCTTGAACAACAAGAGAGAATGAACAGATTGGCGGCGACCTGCTCTTGTCCTTGTTCCGGAGCACCTACGGAAGATTGTCCGGCTACCTGCAGTCTTAACTGTCCCGTGGGAGCTATAAGAAGTGCTCACCAGGACGTTGCTCGAACCAGAGCGGCTATGAGAAGTTTGGCCGAACATCTCTTTCTTCTTACTGATGGTCACTTCAACACTCCCACCGAAGATGTTTGTGATCCTTTGAACGAAGATATAAGAAGCGAAGAAGAGGAGGCCACTTGTGAGGCAGGAGGAGAGGTGCTTATTACCAAGCACGAACTTATTACGAGAAAACTAAATTATGCCAGGTTTGAGTTTGACGAATGCATAACTCGCCCGGAGGAATTGGAGGACGTTCTCGAGGGAGGAAGAACGGGAAAAACACCTCTTTTCGGACCGCTTGTAGAAGAGGAGGATTTGCCTCGTTATACGAAAACCAGAGAAGGAGAGGCAATGATAAACACCAGCGAGTTTAACTGGTTCTGTTGCTCTGATTCTCGACTTGAAGATAACTAACATGAAGGCATTAAAGAAAACGATTCCAATTGTCTTTTTGCTATTTCTTTTTGCCGGGAGCGTGGCTAGTGGCAATACCCTGGAGATTGATTACCCCGAGATAGGAGGATTTAGGCCGGTATACGAAGAAACAGGAGGTATTTCCGAATATCTTCTCTACATTACCCAGTTCCTTATCGGCCTCTCTATTGTGGTTACCGTTTTTTCTCTTGTGAAGGCAGGTATTCTATGGATGACTTCGGCAGGCAAGCCTCTGAAGATAAAAGAGAGCAAGGAGCAGCTTTCTTCTGCGCTGATGGGGCTTCTTATCATTCTTTTCTCCTTTGTTTTTTTGTCCGCTATCGATCCGACTCTTCTCGAACTCAAGGAGCTGGAAGTAATTGAAGTGGAAGAAACTCATCCCCCGGGAGTTTACCTTTCTCTTAGCGGAGAGTTTCCCGACGAAGTGAAGGAAGAAGGAGAGGCGGAGGATGTTTACAGAATAAGCTCTTCGGTAAGAAACTTAGAGGAGTTAAGAGGAAGAGTAGAGAGTATTCGTATAGCAAATCAGACAGGGCAAGAAGGCGAGCTAATCGGGTATTACTACGGAGTGATCTTACACGAAGAGCCTGCTTTTAGGGGGAGTTGCGAAATTTTTGTAAATGAAGGTGTGGAGCCGGAAGACTTCTCCGTTTCCGGGAGCGTGTCTTCTGTGACGGTAATAAGAATAGACGAAAACCCACCGGAAGAAGGAGGGGTTACGGCTTATGAGAGACCTGATTTCAGAGAAGATCATCCCTACCAAAGACTAGGCAGAGTAACTACAAGTCTTAACCCTCTTGGCATAGACGGGGTGTGGTCGATAGATATAGAAGGGAATTATGGAGTGCTTCTTTCTTCGGGAAGCTCTTGGGAATCAATGGAAGACGGATGTGGCGTTTTACTTGATGGAAAACCTATCCCCGATCTCAAGGGGCATCACATGAATAGGTGCAATCCTCGGAGAGAAACACCGTTTTTTGCCGCTTACGAATCTTGTGCTACTCATTACGCGGTGTTTCCTTTGTTTCAATAGATAGGCTACTTCTTTCTTATAACAACCTTTCTTTCCAAGCCCTCCCCTATGCTTTGCGTTATTATATCGTTCCTGTCGGCGAGCGTTTTATGAATTATTCTTCTTTCAAAAGGAGACATGGGAGGAAATCTTTTTTCGACGCCCGTGAGAACCACCTCTTCTCCCGCCTCCTGGGCTAGTTCGGCCAAGTAGGTCGCCTTTCTTTTTTTGTAGTCGTTTATATCTACGTTAACAAAAAGAGCGCTGTCAGTTTTTTTCCTGACCATTATCTTTAAAAGCCTTTCAATTTCGGAAAGCGTTTGTCCTTTTTCTCCAATAAGAACCTGAGCATCTCTCATTTTAGCCTTAACGTGGAGAGAGTTTTCTTCTTCCAGAAAAACATCGACCCTTATGTCGGGGTCTATTAGGAAAAAGAAATCTTTAATTGCTTTTTTTATTTCCTCCATCTTCATTTTCTTTTCTTATAATATACTGCTGAAAGATGGAAAAAGCAACCGTGATGATCCAGTACAATCCCACCACCGAAGGGAGGCTCAAAAGTATTACAAAGGTGAAGCCGGGAAGAAAATAGATCATTTGTGACTGTATTGCTTTTGCCGTGTCTTGTTTTTCTCCATCGTTTTTCTTGGAAGAGATTGTTTTCATCTGTAAATACTGACCACCGGCGGCCAGTACGGCAAGGACGGTATTGGGAGAGGAGAGATCAACAACTCCCAGAAACTCGTAATTTATTGTTTCGGGCGAGGAAACGAAATTATAAAGGTGCTTCATTTCTTCACTCTCCAAACCTCTCCTAAAAATCTGGAAAAGGGAAATGAGGATCGGTAGTTGTATAAGAAGCGGAAGCATTCCGGAAAACGGATTTACTCCTTTTTTCTTATAGAGAGCCATTATCTCTCGAGACTGTTTTTCCCTGTCGTCCTTGTATTTTTCTTGGAGCTTTTTTACTTCCGGCTGAATAGACTCCATCTCCTTTTGAGATCTTGCGGCCTTAATTCCCAGGGGGTAGAGAACCAGCTTTATAAATACCGTAAGAAGCACGACCGCTATTCCCAAATCGGCGAAGGGAACCAAGTTATAAAAGAAGATAAGGAGATTAAAGAGCGGCTGATAGATTAAGGTGTAGAGAAGCCCTGCCATAACGGATATTTATTATTGGTATATTATGTTATTACCCTTTCCTTTTTGAGGCGTTTTTCTATTTCTTCTTTTGTTTCTCGAAAACCGAGATTGTTTTGCTTTCTTATTATAAAGACAATATCGACACCCGGCCTTATTAAAGGCAAAAGAGACCTCACCGCCTCTCTGAAAATTCTCTTTATTCTGTTTCTTTTTACTGCCCTTTTTTCCAGCTTTGAGGGTACAGCGAAGGCGAAACGAGGAAAGGGAAGATTATTTTCTATCATCTTCGCAAGAAAAAAATCCCCCTTTATTGTTTTGCCGCTTTTAAAAACGCTCTCGAATTCTTTTTTCTTTCTTATTCTGTACTTTCGAGGAAACATGGAAAATCAAGCAGAGATCTTTTTTCTGCCCTTCTTTATTCTTCGCTTAAGGACATTTCTTCCCGCCTTGGTCCTCTTTCTAACAAGAAAACCGTGAGTTTTTTTTCTTTTTCTTTTTTTGAGACTTCCCGAGTAAGACATGGTCTTCTATTTTAATTTCCAGCTGACCTGCATATTCTACTTCATGAGCAAAGAAAAGTCAATTGATTTAAAGGAGTGAATTAATCCCAGTACTTCTTCCAAAGAACGGAAGCATGTTCAGTAGAAGCCTCTTGAGAAGGAGCGAAAAACCACACCTCCAGCTCTCCCAAGGTTTCCGTCTTTTCTCCCATGAAATAGACCAAAATGTATTCTCCGTAGGCTGCGTCAAGCTCTCTGAACTCTGGTTCTCCTAACACTTCCTCTATTTCATCAAAAGTCATCCCTATCTCTACATCCCATATTTCTGCACCTTCGGTAAGATAGAGATTGTTCACTACTCCCTCTTCTCCGGCGAGGACAAAGCGGGCGGAAAGATCTTCGTAGTAAAGCTCTTCTCCTCCTAGGTAATGGTCACTGACCTCGGTTGGGGCTCCGTAAACATCGACTACCTCCTGAGCGGTTCTTCCCAAATTGTCCAAAAGAGAATCTTCGTAAAAGTCTTTGTCTTTCATTTCTTGAAGTTCTGCCAGTCTTTCCGCAGAAACTTGTACTGGGGTAATTTCCGGAGAGGGTTCTCTTGTCAGAAAATAAACTACTCCCAGGATTACCAAAAGAAAAAGAACTCCAATGGCAATTTTTTTTGTAGCATGCATAATACTCTTTTTATTAAATAATAATCAATACTAATAAAATGTGCCTCGGGAGGGATTCGAACCCCCAACCTGCGGTTCCGAAGACCGACGCTCTATCCAGTTGAGCTACCGAGGCTCTTTTTGTGTTTCTCGACAAGTTCGGAACCCGAACAAACAAACAGGCAGTTATCGGAAGCATCTACTCTTTTAAAAACAAAGTGAGGTGCTAAGCACAAAAGAGACGAAAAGCTCTGTGCTCTAATTGTAGAACAGATCGACTTGCGTTGCAATGAAGCCAAATAGTTCATATAATGGAAGAATGAAGAAAGCGATAATCATCGCAGGAATAGCTATTGCAATCTTTTCTTTTCCGCTGAGCGTTTTTTCTCAGACGGAGGTTACTTATCCGAGCCTGCCGGGCATCGGTATTCCCACTCCCCAAGAAGCTGTAAGAGAGGCAGGATTTGAAGAGGATGTCTTTCCGGTCTTTATGGCCTATCTTTTCAATCTTCTTTTGATGGCGGCTTTACTTACCACCGTCGGAGTGGTTATTTATGGAGGCGTGCTTTACGCTTTTTCCGGAGAAAATCCCGAAAAGAAAAAAGAAGCAAGGAGATGGATAATAAGTGCCTTTCAGGGTGCTTTTATTGTGCTCTTTTCTCATACTTTTCTTTATGCCCTGGATACGGGGTTTGTTGTCTTTAGGGCGAGAGAGCTTGCGGAGACGAGAAGAATAGAAAGAGTGGATCTGGAATGGACCATAAAAGATATATATTTCCAAGTGCCTCTGGGACTGCTTATCGAGGATGCCGGTCTTAATGAAAACGCTCGCGACAAGTTCTATGATATATTGGATGCTACCGATGAGGCGGAGAGTCAGGCAGATGCGGTTGTTCAGGGCGGAGAGCAACTATTGGAGATCATAGAGGAATGTCCCGAAGGAATGACTTGTGATTGTGATGAGCCCTTCTTTTACCCTTACCCCATTCCCTATAGTCCACATTTTCCTCATCCGAGACCTCAGGGAGGGCTAATTTCTCCGCCCAACCTTGAAAGAGCGTTTTCCATGGAAAGACCCTCGGGTCTTCAAATAAAAATAAAGCAAAGATCTTTGAAAGAAGCGGAAAGAGAGCTGGAGAGGATAAGCGATGAAGAGATTAGAAAGGAATTTAAAGAGTTCTTTGAGAAGGTAGAAAGATTAATACAGCAAAGAGCAAGCACAGAGGACTTCAGAGACGCCAGAAGAGAGATGGAAAGCTTGCTTTCTTCTCGGGAAAAGGAAATAGAAGGACTCAGAAAAAGAAAAAGAGAGGCCATAGAAGATGTTCTTCATGCTCTTCCCTTGGCTGATACCGGATATGGAGGAACGACCTATTATGCTCAGTTCGATCCCCAATGGGGAGATATGCTTTATGGAACTCATACTTTCAGGGACTCAGCTTGCTATGGAGCTTCCGTAGCTATGGTGATAGATACTTTATTGGACAGAGAGGTAGATCCTGTGGACATAAGAAATATTTCGCGTCCTTTTATTGTAAACGGAAGTATTCACGGCATTGTTCCTAACGCCGCGAACTATTACGGGCTTTCTTACCAGAGATTTGAAACAATGGAGCAAGTTTTGTCCGCTCTTGATAAAGGAAGGATGGTTGTCATGACCGGAGGGGGGATGCCGCATAATATGAGTCGTGCAGGAGGACACGCATATGTTCTTTCCGGCATCGACAGAGAAAAGGGCGTCGTTTACAGGAGTGATCCGGGACACGCCTATCTGGAAACTCTTCCTATTCACGAAATAAAAAGGAGTAATCCTAATTTTGCACACACTATTTACAAGGGAGGTGGGGCAGAGAGGATTGGCGATTTTCTTGCTTCCGTTTTTAATAATCTAAAAATGGAGACGGTTCTTCCGAAAGGAGAGGTGCCCGTATCCCTTCTTTCTTTTTTTAGAGACGATATTCAAACAGCAGTGGCGGGAGACTGTTGTCCGGATTGCCCGGAAATATCACCGGCAATACAAGAGAAGTTGGCGGAGATAAACTACTTTTTAGCGCTTTTCAGAAACAGTCTCTTGCGAATGATAGACACAAAATACCCTCTGGAACAAGATATTTATCATCTTTACAAAGGGGTAATGGTGAAAAGCCTGGGTAGCGAGAGCGTTATTCCCTACACCACCCTTCTTTTAAACAGAAGGCATCATGAAAGAGAAGAGGTTTATTTTGAAACATATGAAGAAACTCAAGAAGTGGCCTCGCACTATCGGAGCCACTGGTATTTCTGGAACTGGAGGCAGTGGCTGGAAAACATCACTTACAAGGTAAGGGTAGGAGGAGAGATAAGAAAAGAAAATGACCCGGTAAGCTTTTATCTGGAAAGGCCGCGAAATGACGACACCATATCGGAAGCAAAAGAATTGGCAAGAAGAGAAAACTGGCAGTCGAGAAGAGCTATTCCTCCCTACTTGTGGTGGTACCTTGATAGGACACCGGACAACCCCCCTATTGTTTGCGCGGAGTGTGTTTACAAGAGAAATATTCCTCCTTATCTGTGGTGGTATATCGTGGAAAGACCAATGTCTATTGGGCCTGACGAAGGAAGATATCCTCCTTGCCCCGGGGGACCTATTGCTATCGATAGTGAAGATCCTTTATACCTTGCAAGACAAATTATCAAAGAAGAGTTGGAAAGACTTCCTCCGGAAGAAGTCGCACTTGCCTCGACAGAAAATCTTCCGGAAGATCTAACGCCCGAAGAGTTCGAGGAAATGATGGAAGAAGAAGAGGAGGAGGCTATGCTTCGGGAAACGGGAGCTCCGGGAGATTACCTTACTTGCGGAATGGAAATTCCCGTAGGAGAGACAGTGGAACTTGTAAGAAATCACCTGCAAAAAACTCTTAGGGCGATAGACGATTATCTTGTTGAAGGAGTGTGTTTTATAGAGCTTCAAGAGATAATGAATAGACTTGCTGCCGGATGCTCTTGTCCATGTACTACGTGTACCTCTTGCGACGATCCCGATGAAGATTGCGGGCAGTGTATTCTTACCTGTGATAAAGATGAAATATATAGGGCATATCAAGATGTTCTCGAGTCCAGAGAGAGACTTAAAGAAAAAAGAAACAGAATCGCCCAGCTGACTGCCGGATATTTTGAAAGCCCTACTGAAAATCTTTGCCATAATCTAAATCAAGATGTCAGAGAAGAGGGAGAGGGGTGTGGAAATATCACCATGCATGAGCTTGTTACCAGAAAGCTCAACTATTCACGCGCGCAGCTTGATGCTTGCGGAACTCGTCCCGAACACCTGGATGATGTGGCGGAAGGAGAAAGAGAGGGCAAGATGCCTCTTTTCGGGCCCATTGTAGAAGAAAGAAGCCTCTCTCGGCAGACCAAAACAAGCAAAGAAGGGGTCATGGTAAATACAAACGATTTTAACTGGTTTTGTTGCTCGGAAGCGGAAGACAAAGGAGAATAAGCTTATTAATATATGAAAAGAGAGATATTTTTTCTTTGTGTGGTGAGTTTTCTTATCGGTAGTGGGGGTTTTGCTTATCACCCGATAGAGGGGGTAGTTGGAGAGGGAGTAACAAGAGAAGGATTTCCCGAACATCTGATATACATTGTACAGTTTCTCGTTGTTTTGGCGATAGCGATAACCATTCTTTCGCTTGTCAGAAGCGGACTTTTGTGGATGGTGTCCGAAGGAGATCCTCTGAAAATAAAAAACGCCAAAGAGCAGCTCGTTTCGGCTTTGATGGGTTTCTTAATTATTCTTTCTTCCTATCTTATCTTGTCGGCTCTGGATCCGCTACTGGTGGAAGTTGGTGATGTGAGTCTTCAGGAAAAGGATGAGGAGGTTTTTCCGGGAGTGCACTTTTCTTTTGAAGATGAGTTTAACGAGGAAGGGGAGGTATATAGAGCAACTGCTCCCGTAAGAAACCTTGAGGAACTTGGAGAAGAGTTAAGAAGTTTTAGAATAATAAACCAAACGGACGAAGAGGGAGATCTCGTCGGCTATTACTACGGGGTTGTTTTACACGAAGACCCTTCCTACAGAGGGAGGTGCGAGTTTTTTGTTAACACCGACCCTGACCCTAAAGATTTTGAGGTGCCGGGAGAATTTTCTTCCGTAACGGTGGTAAGAATAAGTGAAAACTATCATCCTCGCGAAGAAAGTTATGTGAAGGTTTACGAATTACCCGATTTTAGGGAGGAAGGTGGAGTTGAGAGACTCGATGCGCAAGAAAGAGGGCTTACTCCTCTTTCCTTGGAGGAGGTATGGTCGATGGATATAAAAGGAAGATACGGAATAGTTCTCTCCTCGGGAGATAGCTGGGAAACTACGAAAGAAGGTTGCGGGGTTTTTTTAAACAGCAAACCGATAGCGGACCTTAAAGGTCACCACATGAATACTTGTGATCCTCTTGAAGGAGCTCCTCTTTTTGCTTCTTACAAGTCTTGTGCAACCCATTATGTAGCGTTTCCCCTTTTCTAGAAGCGTTGCAGGCTCTACGTTATTAGGGTAAAATAGACCGATGCGATTACCAAAAGAGATTGAAAATATAATAAACAAGCTGGAGAAAGAAGGGTTTGAAGGATATGCTGTTGGAGGGTGTGTCAGAGATCTTTTGCGGGGAAAGGACCCGGAAGATTTTGATATTGCCACTGACGCCAAGCCCGAAGAGGTGGTAAAGGTCTTTCCGAAAAGTTATTCGGATAACAAGTTCGGAACGGTTACCGTTTTTACTTCCTCAAAAAAGAACAACCTGCGAGAGGTGCAAATAACTCCCTACAGAGAGGAGGATGAGTATAGAGATAAGAGGCATCCGGAAAAGGTAGAGTTTGTAAAAGACATTAAAGAAGACTTGAAAAGAAGAGATTTTACCATGAATGCCATGGCTCTTCACCCCAAAAAGGGAATAGTCGATTATTTTGAAGGAGAAAAAGATATCAGAAGGAAAATTATAAAAGCAGTAGGAGACCCCGGAGAAAGATTTAATGAAGATGCGCTTCGCATGATCCGGGCAGTTCGTTTTTTCGCCACTCTCGGCTTTGCAATAGAAAAAAAGACGCGTGATGAAATAAAAAAGAACGCGCACCTTCTTTCAAGAATATCCGAGGAACGGATAAGGGACGAGTTTTTAAAGATAATTAACTCTAAAAGAGCAAAGGAGGGCGTGGAAGAGATGAGAGTCCTGGGTCTTTTGAAAGAGTTTTTGCCCGAGATACTGGAAGGCTATAAAGTAGCTCAGAACAAACATCACATCTATGACTGCTATGAGCATTCCGTAAATGCTCTGGAGTATGCTGCCAAGAGGAATTTTAGTACATCCGTAAGATTGGCGGCTCTTCTTCACGATGTCGGGAAACCCAGAGTAAAGCGGGGAAAAAAAGAGGAGGCGACTTTTTATAATCACGAAGTGGTGGGGGCAAAGATGACAAGAGGAATTCTAAGAAGACTTAAGTTCAAAAAAAATGACATCGAAAAAGTAACTCTTCTTGTAAGGTACCACCTTTTTTATTATAACGTGGGTGAAGTTTCCGAGAGCTCCGTAAGAAGACTTCTCAGAAAAGTGGGCAAGGATAATATTGAAGAACTTTTACAGGTAAGAATGGCCGATAGAATAGGTTCGGGGGTTCCCAAGGCGGAACCATACAAGCTCAGGCATATGAGGTATCTGATGGAGAAAGTGTCCAAAGATCCCATTAGCACCCACATGCTCAGTGTAGGAGGGAGGGATGTTATGGAAGTGATGAACGTCTCTCCGGGACCTCTTATCGGTGACGTACTAGCCATTCTTCTTTCCAAGGTGATGAATGATCCCAAAATGAACAATAAAGAAACGCTTAGAAAAAAAATGGAGGAGATGAAAGATTGGAGTGAGGAAAAGATAAAGAAAGAAGGAGAGGCGGCGAAAAAAGAAGTGGAAAAATTAGAGATAAAGCGCGATGAGATGGATAAAAAAAAGTACTGGGTAAGTTAGTCCCGGCGGGCCGTGGTGTAACGGCAGCACGCATCCTTCGGGTGGATGTAGCCTCGGTTCAAATCCGGGCGGCCCGACAAAAAAGTTTGACATAAGAGATCCACTTTGTTATGATTAAAGTAGTTAGTTGAGTAGAAGTTGATTATTATTGTCCGCTAAGAAGGCGGACGTTGTTTATTAAGAAAAAATATGGATATAAAAGGATTTACTTCGGCAATTTCTCAGATTGCTACCGAAAAAGAAATACCACAGGAGAAGGTAGTGGAGATTATAGAGCAAGCAATCGCCACAGCTTACAAAAAAGAGTACAGAGAAAAAGGAGAAATCGTGAGAGCGAAAATAGACCCTAAAACGGGAGAAGCCGATTTTCGGCTGGTAAAGACGGTAGTGGACGAGTCTACGGCAATTTTCGAAGAAGAAAGTGATTCGGAAGAGGATGAGGAGGTGGAAGAGGGAAAGGTCAGGTATAATCCCAAAAGACATATCACCCTTGAAGAGGCCAAGAAAATAAGAAAAGACGCCCAGGTAGGAGAAGAGATAGAAACCTCCTTGGAGGCGAAACAGAACTTTGGCAGAATAGCCGCGCAGACAGCAAAACAGGTTATACTGCAAAAAGTAAAAGAAACAGAGAGAGAACTTATCTTCAATGAGTACAAAGATAAAGAGGGAGAGGTTCTTTCGGGAGTTGTGCAAAGAATAGAGGGAAGAAGTGTTTTAATGGATGTGGGGAAGGTATTGGGAGTGCTTCACAAAGAAGAACAAGTTCCGGGGGAAATTTATAAGCCGGGCCAAAGGTACAAAGTTTATGTCATCAGCGTAGAAGATACCCCAAAAGGACCGAGCATAATCCTTTCTCGAGCTTTTCCTAAGCTCGTCTCTAAGCTTTTCGAGCTTGAGGTTCCCGAGATTGCTGCCGGAACAGTGGAAATAAAAGCTATTGCCAGGGAAGCAGGCTCCCGAACAAAAATTGCCATCCACTCGGAAGAGGAAGGAATTGATCCGGTCGGAACAGCCGTAGGGCAAAGAGGAACGAGAGTGGGAACGATTATTTCCGAGCTGGGAGGAGAGAAGATAGATATTGTAGAATACAGCGAAGAACCGGAGGAGTTTATTCAGAACGCTCTGTCTCCAGCGAAAATATCGGAAGTGGAGATGCAGGAAGGTAGAGCGGTGGTTACCGTTCCCGAGGACCAGCTTTCTCTGGCGATAGGAAAAGAGGGGCAAAACGTGCGGCTTGCCGCTAAACTAACCGGATGGAGAATTGATGTAAAGGCTATTGGAAAGGAAGAGATAGAAGAAACTGCGGAAGCGGAAGAAGAAAAAGGGGAGGAATAAAATCACTTAATCGTTTATAAAAAAATCAAAATGAATTTAATTCCAACAGTAGTAGAAAAGACCCAATACGGCGAGAGAGCCTACGACATTTATTCTCGACTCTTGAAAGAAAGAATTATATTTCTGGGAACTTCGGTTGATGATACCGTTGCTAACTCCATCATTGCCCAGATGCTCTTTTTGGCCAGCCAAAGTTCGCAAAAAGACATAAGGCTTTATATAAACAGTCCCGGGGGTGTTGTTACGGCAGGGATGGCGATATACGATACCATGCAGTATGTGAAGTGTGATGTTTCTACGGTGTGTGTCGGTATGGCCGGATCAATGGCTGCTGTTCTTCTTGCCGCCGGGTCGCCGGGTAAGCGCTATGCTTTACCTAACTCCGAGATACTTCTGCACCAAGTGATGGGTGGAGCCAGGGGGCCTGCTTCGGAAATAGAAATTACCGCCAAGCAGATTCTCAAAATAAAGGACAGGGTGAATAAGATTCTTTCTTCGCATACCAAGCAACCCCTTTCGAAAATAAGAAAAGATACGGATAGAGACTTCTATCTTACAGCAAGTGAGGCAAAAGATTACAGTGTGATAGACGAAGTTATTACGGACAAAAGAAGACTATAAAAATATAAATATTTGATATTTTGCCCCGGACTTTCGTCCGGGTTTTTTTCTTTGACACAAACCTCCTTTTCTGCTATCCTAAAGACAGTTATAAACCATACATCTGGAGTTGAAGCCTATAAAAACCATGTCCGACCCGAGTTTCGCGGTATTATCACTATTAGAGAAAAAAATCATTTTGAATCTAAATAAGTGTCATTTGGAAGTTGTTAGCTACCCTAATACCGGGTAATTTTGTCTCACAAAACGGACGGAGTTTTTGTAGGGTATAAGACTACCAGGCATTTTGCATATGGAACAGATAATTTTACTTCTAACGGGAACGGTAGCCCTGGTTATTGGTGCTGTTTTGGGGTATCTCGCAAGACAGTCTATTGCCAAAAGAGACCATAGGGCACTGGAAACAAAGGTACAAAAGAGAATAGATAACGCCAGAAAAAGAAGCAAGGAGATTATCACTGAGGCAAAGAAAAAGGCCTCGCAAATGGTAGAGGATGCCAGAAAGGAAACGGAAGAAAAGTCGGAAGAGCTTTTTAAAAGAGAAAAGTTTCTTCTGAAGAGAGAGAACGCTCTTGATCAGAAAGTCGCTTCGCAAGAGAAAAGGGAAAAAACTTTTAATCAAAAAGTTAGACGCCTTCGAGAATTGAAGACGGAAGTGGAAGAGATGCAAAAGAAAGCCGAAGAAGAGTTAGCAAAAATATCCGGTCTTTCCAAAGAGGAAGCAAGAGAGGAGCTTTATAAGACTCTGGAGAGAGAGTACGAAGCCGATATCGTAGAGAGAGTAAACAAGCTCGAAAAAGAAGGAGAAGAAAGGTATCTGGAAAGAGCCAAAGAAATACTTTCTTCAGTTATACAGAAGTATTCCGCATCTCAGGTACAGGATCTTACTACGACGAACGTAAGTCTCCCGGATGATGATATTAAGGGGAGGATCATAGGAAAAGAAGGAAGAAACATAAAGACACTGGAAAAGCTTACCGGAGTGGAGGTGGTTGTTGATGACACTCCGGGCACGGTTATTGTCTCCAGTTTTGATCCCATAAGGAGGGAGATTGCCAAGATTGCTCTAGAAAAACTTATCTTTGATGGAAGAATACAACCGGCAAGAATAGAGGAGATGGTGGAAAAAGCCGAGGAAGAAGTAGCTGAACGGATAAAGAAGGCTGGAGAGAGCGCGGTCTATGAGACCGGTATTATTGACCTTGACCCCAAGGTGGTAAATCTTCTGGGAAGGCTTCATTTTAGATCAAGTTACGGACAAAACGTTCTAAATCACGCCCTTGAGGTTAGTTTTTTGGCGGAAGCTCTTGCCGATGAAGTGGGGGCGGACGCGTCGGTCTGTAAAAAAGCAGGGCTCTTGCACGATATCGGGAAAGCTCTTGATCATCAGGTAGAAGGATCTCACGTAGATATAGGAATAAGAGTATTGCAGAAATTTGGAGTAGAAGAGGAGGTTATAAAAGCAATGCGCGCTCACCACGAAGAATACCCTTATGAGACAACCGAGTCGGTTCTGGTTCAAACGGCGGACGCTATTTCTGGAGCCAGGCCGGGGGCGAGAAAAGATACGTTGGAGAACTACCTAAAGAGACTGGGAGAATTGGAGGAGACCGCCAACTCTTTCGATGGAATAGAAAAAGCTTACGCGATACAAGCGGGAAGAGAAGTAAGAGTCTTTGTGAAGCCCGAAGAAATAAGCGATCTTGACTCCAAGAAGGTAGCCAGAGAGATTGCTAATAAAATACAGTCAGACCTTAAATACCCCGGAGAAATAAAAGTGACTCTAATAAGAGAGACGAGAATAACCGAGTACGCCAAGTAAAGAAAGTAAAAAGCTGACAAAAAACACGCAAGTAGTTGCGTGTTTTTTATACTGTTGGAGCGGGCGAGCGGATTCGAACCGCCATCACAGCCTTGGAAGGGCTGGGTAATAGCCATTATACGACGCCCGCAAAAACTGAAAGAATTATACAAAAGTGTGTTAATTTTTCAAGAAAAGCTTATCGTTCTGTCGGGGCACCCGGATTTGAACCGAGACTAAATCCTCCCAAAGGACTCGTGCTGCCATTACACCATGCCCCGGTGCTAAGTGACGAGAGGATAATATCATATTTTCTGTATAAAAAAAAGTGTGTTAGTATGGAAGGTACCATGAAGAAAAGACTTTTGCTTCTTGATACCAACTCCATTATTCATAGAGCTTTTCATGCCCTTCCCCCTCTTGTAGATAAAAAAGGGGAGCAAAGCGGAGCAGTTTATGGAACACTGCTCGCTTTTTTCAGCATGATATCTGAGCTAAAACCTTCTTATATAGTGGCGGCTTTTGATTCTCCCGGAGATACTTTCAGGCATGATGAGTACAAGGAGTATAAGGCACATAGACCCAAGTGTCCCGAAGAGCTGGTTTCTCAAATAAAAAAAATACCGGACATCCTCAAAGAATTGGGGGTTTTTGTTTTTGCCAAAGAAGGACTCGAGGCGGATGATATAATAGGAATAATAAATGAGAAAGCCCCGAAAGAGATGGAGGTGGTTATTGCAAGTGGGGATAAGGATGTTCTTCAACTTGTAAGCGAAAGGACAAAAGTATATAATCTCAAAAGAGGAATAAAAGAAGGTGTTCTTTTTGATAAGGAAGAGGTGGGAAAAAGATACGAGGGACTTCTCCCGGAGAATATTGTAGATATCAAAGCTCTTCAGGGAGATCCGTCTGACAATATTCCCGGGGTAGAGGGTATTGGGGAAAAAACGGCGATAAAGATTGTAAAGGAGTTCGGAAGCGTAGAAAAGCTCTATAGAGATTTGGAAAGAGGAGAAAGTAAAAGCCTTTCTTCCGGCCAAAAAGAGAAACTGAAAAAAGAAAAGGAAAAGGCCTTCTTGAGCAAGAGACTAGCAACAATCAAGAGAAAAGATTCATTCGAAATCGATTTTTCTGAAACAGAATTTAGAAAAAAAGAGGAGGAGCTAAGGGAGGTTCTTGAGAGACTTGAATTCTGGAGCTTGGCAAAGAGGTTCAAAAAAAAGGAAAAAAAGAACCTAACACTCGACATCTAACAAGACATGTATTATCAAATAAACAAAGAAGAGGGAGAGGCTATAATGGGTATGCCCGGCAAGGTGCGGGGGGACGTTATTCTAAAAGATAAAGAGTACCTGCTAAAAAAAGGAGGCGGAGAAAAGATAAGAAAGGCAGAGGATGAACTTAGAGATATAGGGAAAGGCTTTTCGTACGGAGAGATAGAAAAGAACAAGTTCTATCCCTGGGGACAGAGAGTACTCTCACTGCTTGCTGTAAGCAGAGTTCTCAATATGGACAGAGACAAGGTAAAAGAAATGGGAAGATCTTCCGTAAAAAACTGTCCCTTTGAAAGGATTATCAAGAGATATTTTATCAGTACAAAAAGTGTTTTCGAGAAAGAGGTAAAGAGATGGAGAAAGAACAACACAATTGGTAGACTGGAGGTTATAAGTGTGGACGAGAAAAAGAAAGAAGTAGTTGTGAGACTTTACAATGTCAACTTTCATCCTATTTTTTGTGATTATCTGCAAGGGTATTTTCAAGCTATCGGAGAAAAGAACAAAGGAGAGGGTATGGTCAGTTGCGAGGAAACAAAATGCTATTTCAAGGGAGAAGATGTTTTTCATGAATTTTTAATAAAGTGGTAAAAAAATGAACTATCAAATAAACAAAGAAGAAATAGAAAAGGTAGAGAAGCTGGAGGGGGAAGTTCGGGGAGCGGTTTTTAAGACCGACGAAAAGTTTATACGAGAAAATTTCGGTGAGAGCGGAATAGAGAAGGTAGAAAGTGAACTAAAGAAAATGGGCCATCCTTTTAGCTATCGCGAAGCAAAAAAGATGGATTTTTATCCGGTAAAAATGAGAATTTTTTCTCTTTTTGCAGTGAGTAGCGCCTTTCAGATGGGAAAAGAAGACATAAAGCAGATGGGAGAAAAAGCTCCCCGAGCTTCTTTTCTTATAAAGGTTTTTACCAAGCACTTTATGTCGATAGAAACTACCCTCGAAAAGGTAGGAGAGATCTGGGAAAAACATTACACAATCGGAAAAGTTGAGCCCGTAGAAGTTAGAGAAGACAAGAAGCACGCTATTTTCAATCTTTACAAAGGGAACTTTCATCCTATTTTCTGTGATTACCTTTCCGGATACTTTGAATCTATTGTTGGGATGGTTGTAGGAGCGCAAGCAGAGGCGGAAGAGAGGAAATGTATCTTTAGAGGAGATGAAAAACATGAGTTTTATATAAAATGGGAATAAATTGTAGAAGTTATTAACTAACCACCATCAATGATGGTAAAAATATGCCACACCAAATAACGGACGAAGAAATAAATAAAATACTTAATGCGGAGGGGGAGGTTCGTGGAGTGGTCTTTAAGACCGATCATCGCTTTATAATGGATAGTGCCGGAGAGGAGGGAGTAAAAAAAGTAGAAGAAGAGCTGGAGAGAATGAACTGTTCTTTTAATTATGACGAGGAGGCGGACAATATGAGTTTTTATCCTGTTGGAATGAGGGTTCTTTCTATTATTGCTACAGGAAGGGCGCTCGGGCTCGACAGAGAAGGAGTGAGAAAAATGGGAGAAAATGCCCCTAAATTTTCTCTTATGATAAAATTTTTTATGAGATACTTTCTTTCCGGAGAGAAGATATTTGAAAAGGCCGGTGAAATGTGGGATAAACACTATTCGGNAGGGAAGCTGGAGCCTGTGGAGCACAACCAGGAAGAGGGATATATGACGGCCCGCTTATATGATATTGATCTTCATCCTATTTTCTGTGATTACCTTTCCGGATACTTTGGCTCGATCTTAAAGATGGGTGTAGGAAAAGATGTTAGTGTTGAGGAAAAAACCTGCATACATCAAGGAGGAGAGTATCACGAATTTATTTTCCGATGGTAGAAGAGGACAAGGATAGAAAAATAAGAATGCTCTTGGAGGATATCTCTCTTTTGGAGAGCTACATCCAGGATCTTTTTGCTTTTACTCCTCTCCCCCTATGCTTTGTAAATCCGAAAGGGGTGCTTCTGGAGATAAATCCAGCATTTGTAAAAGTAACCGGTTATGACGAATACGAGGTGGTGGGAGAAAATATATCCACTTTTTTGGAAGAGAAAGAAGCAAAAGAAATAATCCGTGACGCTGTGGAAGAAGGAGTAATAGAAGAAAAAGAGACGGTAATAAAGACCAAAGGAGGAAAGGAGGTTCCCGTTACCGTCTTCGCGAAGAGTAGAAAGGTGAAGGGCGAAGGAGTTAATGGACTGTTTATATCCTTTTTCGATCTTACGGAGATAAAGAAAAAAGAAGAAGAGATAAAGAAAAGAAAAGAAGATCTTGAGGAGAAGGTTGAAGAGATGGAAAAGATAAATCGCTTGACTATCGGGAGAGAGGTAAGGATGGCAGAGCTTAAGGAAAAGATAAAGGAACTTGAAGAAGAGCTTCAAAAAAAAAGAGATCATAACAAATGAGTGAAGGAGAAGAGCTAAATAAAGAGATAAGCGGAGAATTGGAAGATCTCCGTCGATACATAGAGGACTTTACATCCTTTCTTCCTTTGCCTTTTTGCATGGTTAATCCCCTGGATTACATTCTCGACAGTAATCAGGCTTTTCAGGATATTACCGGGTATGACAAGATGGAGCTTATCGGGAGTGGTATCACATCCATCTTTAAGAACAAAGGAAAAGCGGAAAGTTTTGCAAGCAAAGTTCCTAACAAAAATTTTCCCGTTGAAGAGGAGATGATTTTGGAGACCAAGGAAGGAAAAGAGGTTCCCGTAAAAGTTTCTGCGCATGCAAGAAGAGATGGAGAAGGTAATTATGTCGGATACTTCCTTACGCTGAGTGACATTACAGAATCAAAAAGATTTGAAGAAGAGTTGGAGAGGAAAATAAAGGAAAGAACCGAAGAGCTGGAAAGAGCCAAGAAGCAATTGGAAGAATCCGAAGCCGTGTTGGAGATAAAGATTGCGGCAAGAACAAGGGAGCTTGAAGAGCTTAATGAGAGGCTTGAAGAGAAAGTAAAAGAAAGAACTAAGGAGGCGGAGAATAAAGCGGAAGAGTTGCGCAAAAAGGCGGAGGAAATGAGAAAGACACAAACAGCACTACTTAATTTGGCAGAGGATACTGACAACGCCTCCAAAAAAGCGGAAAAAGAAAAGGAAAAGACTTTGGCAATCATTAACAAGTTTGTGGACGGACTCTTCTTTTTTGATAGTAAAAAGAATCTCTCCTTAGCCAATCCGAAGGCCGAAGAGATGTTTGATGTAAAAGAAAGAGATCTTGCCGGAAGACCGATTAAAGAGCTTAAAACCTTTCCCACTCTCAAAGCCCTCTTTGATCTTATAGGAGAAGATCTGAAAGAGGTCTTTCGTGAGGAGCTGTGCCCAAGCGAAGGAGAAGATATCTTTTACGAAGTTACCACGATACCCGTCAAGCACAAGGGAGAGGAGATAGGAACACTTATCAATGTTCACGATATCACAAGAGAAAAGAGCATTGAGAAGATAAAAAGCGAGTTTGTTTCCGTAGCAGCTCACCAGCTAAGAACTCCTCTTGCCGGCATAAAGTGGACTTTGCAGACCATTATAGAGGAGGGTGATGAAGTAGATGTTCCTGAAGAAATAATGGATTTTATTAGAAAGGCTTATGAGGCTAACACAAGAATGGTGAATCTGGTTAATGATCTTCTTAATGTAACGCGAATTGAAGAAGGAAGGTATATTTACGAACCAAAGGAGATGGATCTTATGGAGATAGTCAAGTCGTTTGCCGACACCTACAAGGAAAAAATAGAAGAAAAAGGGCTAAAGTTCAAACTAAAAGAAGCAGAGGAGGAATTACCCAAGGTAAAGATAGACAAAGAGAAGGTAGGAGTGGTTATTCAAAACTTCCTGGAGAATGCGTTAAAGTATACTAAGGAAGGGGACATCACTCTTAAGGTAAGCAAGGTAAAAGAAGGCATTAGGGTAGCCGTAAAGGATACAGGAGTAGGGATACCTGAAGACCAGCAAAAGAGAATGTTTAACAAGTTCTTTCGTGCATCGAATGTGCAGCGTATGGATACGGAAGGTTCCGGTCTAGGGCTTTTCATAGCTAAAAATATAATCGAAGCCCATGGAGGGAAAATAGGCTTTACTTCTAAATTTGGAGAAGGAAGTGTCTTTTATTTCGTACTTCCTGCCGCTTCAAAAGAAGAGGAAGCCTTTTTTGAGGAGTTTTAGTTGACATTATTTTTTAATATGGATAGAATGGAAAAAGGTTGCAAAATAACCATACTGGCATAATAAAAAAATGAAAAAAATTATTATCGTGGAAGATGAAGAGGTTCTTCGTAACTTACTACAAAGAAAGCTTACCGAGGAGGGGTATGAGGTGGAGGTTGCTCAGGACGGAGAAGAGGGATTGGAAAAGATAAGAGAAGGAAGACCGGATCTTATTTTACTTGATATAGTCATGCCCAAGATGGGAGGTTTCGAAATGCTTGAGGAAATGCAAAAAGAGGAAGAGTTGTCAGGTATTCCGGTTATTGTGGTCTCTAACTCGGGGCAGCCTGTGGAGATTGATCGTGCGCAGCAACTGGGAGCAAGTGATTGGCTTGTAAAGACGGAGTTCAATCCTCAGGAAGTTATTGATAAGGTGATAAAACAGATTGGCAGAGGAGAAGAAGGTGGAGAAGAGAAAAATGGAGAAGACTCTATGGAAGGAGTTTCTCCCGATGAAGAGTTATAACAAATAAACAAAACCATATTAGATATGACTAAGATATTAGTTATTGAGGACGATAAATTCCTCCGCGAAATGATCTCGAGAAAACTTGATAAGGAAGGCTATGAAGTGGTTCAGGCTGTCGACGGAGAAAAGGGAGAGACGAAAACCAAAGAAGAGAAACCGGATATCATTTTATTGGACCTTATTTTGCCCGGTATCGATGGGTTCGAAGTTCTTGAAAGAATCAAAAATGATCCGGAAGTTGCTGAGATTCCCGTTATTATTCTCTCTAACCTAGGACAAAAGAGTGAAATAGAAAGAGGTCTTAATTTGGGGGCAGTAGACTTTCTCATAAAAGCACATTTTACTCCTGCCGAGATAGTTAAAAAAATAAAAGAAACTATTTAGCTCTCCGCAAAGACGGGAGGCGCGAAAGAGGATGCCTGAACTACCGGAAGTTGAGACGGTTGTCCGTTTTTTAAAAAAAGAGGTCTTGGAAGAGACCTTTGTTTTTGTTTGGACGGAAGACAGAAAAAAAGAGAAGAACTTAGCTTTGACAAAGGGAAGAAAGATAGTGGATATCGAACGAAAAGGTAAAGAGATTTTTATTTTTCTTGATAATGGAAAAGTGCTTTTTGTGCACCTCAAAATGACGGGACACCTCCTTTTGGGGAGGTGGGAGAAGAAAGGAAGAGGGTGGCAGGCCGAAGAGGAAATAATGAACGATCCCAAGAACGGATTCTTGAGAGTTATCTTTTCTTTTAAAAGCGGAAAACAGCTTGCTCTTTCGGACCCCCGGAAGTTTGCTAGAGTGGAAGTTTTAGAGAAAAGAGAATGGGAAGAGCGTACAGAAAAGCTTGGCCCCGATCCCCTTTTGCTTCCAGAGAAAAAGTTTGTAGAGCTTTTTTCCGGAAAAAAGAAGAAGATAAAACCCCTCCTTATGGATCAAGGTTTTTTGTCGGGAATAGGCAATATATACGCCTCGGAGATACTTTTTGAAGCAGGAGTGCTTCCCGAAAAGAGAGCTGATGCGCTGAAAAAAGAAGACCTAGCGAGGATTTACAGAAAAACAAAGGAGATATTAAAAGAAGCAATAAAACTTAAGGGAGACAGTACCAGTGATTATCGCCTTCCCAGTGGCGAGAAAGGGGGATATCAGAAAAGACACCGGGTGTACGACAGAAGAGATGAATCTTGTTTTGTGTGCGGATCGGAGATAGAATGGACTAAGCTTGACGGAAGAGGAACCTATTATTGCCCAAGTTGTCAGAAATAAAAGTAGACTTAAAAAGATATGATCATATTTCTTTACGGAAAAGACAGTTATCGCTTGCGAGAGAAAGTAGGTGAACTTGTTGCGGGTTATAGAAAAAAACATCCCAGCGGGCTCAATCTTGTCTTTCTCGATGAGAAAACCTCCTTCAGGGAGGTTTATGATCAAGAAAGACAAGTATCAATGTTTAACGAAAAAAGACTTATTGTTGTCCCCAATGTTATTGAGAACGAAAATTTCAAGAAAGACTTTCTTCAAAAAAAGGAAAAATTGCTTGCCACGGACAACATAATCATTCTTTTTTACGAAGGAGAGGTAAAAGCAAGCGATAAACTTCTTTCCTTTTTTTTGAAAGAAAAAAAGAAAAACTCACGACAGGTCATGTGTCAGGAGTTCGAGGTTCTTAGCGAAAGCAAGTTAAAGTCATGGATAAAGAAGCGCTTTGAAGAAAATAAAGTGAGGGTGGAGGAAGAGGTGGTTTCTGCTCTTTCAAGAATGGGCGGTAATGATCTTTGGAGAATAAAAAGTGAGGTGGATAAGTTATCGCTCTATAAAAAAGAGATAAAAAAAGAAGATATGGATCTCTTGGTAAGCGTTGACATGGAGGCGAATATTTTTAAGACAATAGACGCATTGGCACAAAGAGAAAGCAGGAAGGCAGCCCTTTCTTTATACAACCACTTGCAAAAAGGAGATAATCCCCACTATCTCCTTGCCATGATAGCCTACCAGCTTCGTAATTTGATTGCGGTTAGTTATTTAATAAGCGAAGGGCTCTCTTATGAAGAGGCAAAGAAAAAAGCGGCTCTTCATCCTTACGTTTTCCAAAAAACTTACAGGCAGGCGGAGAGCTTTTCTCTTGAGGAGTTGGAACACTTGTACAGTAAGTTGTTCGAAATAGATCTAAAAACAAAAACAGGGCAACTGGACCCTGCTCTAGGACTGCACCTTTTTTTATTTGAAATTTTTTCACCTTGTCCTAGGACAGAAGCCTAGCGAGGTGCGATTTTTTCCTGGAGGCGGTGTTCTTTTTTATTATTCCTTTTTTTGCCGCCTTATCAATTGCCTTATGCGCACCCGGGAGCAACTTGTGTGCTTCTTTCTTTTTGTTTTCCGCAACAAGTTCTTTAATCTTTTTTACCGACTCACGCATTCTTCGCTTGTAAACGAGGTTGATAGAGTGATTTTTCTTGTTCTGCTTGAGCCTCTTTTTTGCTGATTTGGTTATAGGCATAGTTTCTGAATTTAGCGTTCCCTGTATATCATTTTTTCCCTTTTTAGTCAAATCTGATAGAATAGAAAGGGACACTCGTTTGGTGCGTTTGGGTGCATACTAAAAACACAAATCTAAGAAAATAAAACCCGTGATACACTATCTAAAAGGAAGAATAAGTATAAAAGGCAAGGACTTTTTGGTTATCGAGGTTGGCGGTGTGGGCTACAAGGTCTTCACTGTACCGAAAAAAAGCGATAAGGAAGGAGAACAGACAATGATTTTTTGCTTTATGCAAGCTACGGATAGGGGTATTCGTCTTTACGGCTTTAGAGAAAAGGAGAATCTTGAATTCTTTGAGAAGCTTATCAATATGTCCGGAATTGGGCCGAAGACCGCGCTCCGAATCGCTTCCATTGCTCCGATGGGAGAGTTAAAGGAGGGGATAGAAAAAGGAGACGAAGAGATAATGAAGCAGATCTTCAGCATAGGAGAAAAGAAAGGGCAGCAAGTTGTCTTCGAGCTTTCTCGAAAATTGGTGAAAGAGCCCAAAAAAGACGAAGCTTTTCAGGCACTCAAAGGATTGGGTTTTCGAGAAGATGACATCAGGGATGCTTTAGGAAAAGTTTCCGCAAAGAAGAGTAAAGAAGAAAGAGTGGAAGAAGCTTTAAAAGTACTGGGAAAAAATGATCAAGGAAAAAATTAGAAAAATAGCTCCCCTGGTTAGTGCTTACCATCTTGCTTTGGCGTTTTTGGGAGCCCTCTATTACGGATTTCCCTCCAGAAAGATAAAGGTTTTTGCTGTTACGGGGACCAACGGGAAAACGACCACGGTAGATATTATTGCGAAAGTATTTCGGCAGGCGGGGTACAAGGTGGCATCTTTTTCTTCCGTAAAATTTGTGATAGGTGAAAAAGAGGAACCGAACCTCTTCAAGATGACGATGCCGGGAAGAGCCGTAATGCAAAAACTTTTGAAAGAGGCAGTAAAAGAAGGTTGTCAGATAGCTGTTATGGAGGTTACTTCGGAGGGAATAAAGCAACACAGGCACCGTTTTATAAACTTTCACTCAGCTTGCTTTACCAACCTTTCTCCCGAGCACATAGAGTCGCATGGAAGCTTTGAAAATTATAAGAAAGCAAAAGGAGAGCTCTTTAGGAGAACAAAAGAGCGACATGTAGTGAATGCCGATGATGAGCATGCGGATTATTTCTTATCCTTTAGTGCCGAAAGAAAAGTTAGGTATGCCATAGAAAAAAAGACGGAGATTAGAGCCGAAAACATTGAAAGTAGCAAAGAGGGAGTGTCGTTTTCCTTTCAGGGGGAGAGAATAAATCTTCCTTTATTGGGAAAGTTTAATGTATATAATGCGCTGGTAGCTATCGCTCTTGCTAGCAAAGAGGGGGTGCCAAAAGAAAAAATAAAAGAAGCTCTGGAGGGAATGCATTTTATGCCGGGAAGAATGGAGGAAGTGATATCTTCTCCGATTAAAGTAATTGTTGATTATGCCGTCACTCCTGTAACCCTCGAAGGAGTTTATCAAGAAGTAAGAGAAACCTTTGACCCTGGCAAACTTGTTTGTATTCTCGGATCTTGCGGAGGGGGGAGAGATAAGTGGAAAAGGCCGGTATTGGGAGAGATAGCCGCTAGGCTTTGTGACGAGATAGTTATTACCAATGAGGATCCCTATGATGAGGACCCGGAAGAGATCATGAAGATGATAGAAGAGGGGGTGAAAAAAACTCACTTTTCTTCCGGTAATCTCCATAAAATTCTTGACAGAAGAGAGGCGATAAAAAAGGGAATGAGTTTGGCGAAACCCGGAGACATAGTAATATCTACCGGAAAAGGAAGTGAGTGCTGGATGTGTTTGGACAACGGAAGAAAGATTCCTTGGGATGAGAAAGAGGTCATTAAAGAAGAGTTTAAAAAACTTAAGTAAAAAAAATATGAAAATCGGAGAAATATATCAAATGGCAATTAAAGAAGGAATAAAGGCCGACTTCAGAGGGAAGGGAGAGATAGAAAAGATACAAAAGAAGCTCAAGAAGGACTACGACAAGATGAGCAAAGAGAAAAAAGAGGAATATGACAAAGAACGGCTCAATAATCCTTTTTCAGACACGAGAGTGCTTTTCGGAAATCCTCAAAACAAGGTAAAAAAGGTTTTGGCGGGGATAGATATTGATGGAGAGGAGATGCTTCTTGCCAAAGAACTAAAAGATATCGATCTTGCTATCTCTCATCATCCGCGAGGCAATGCCTTGGCGGGACTTGATGACGTGATGCAGTTACAGATCGACATAATGCATATGTACGGGGTTCCGGTCAATGTTGCCGAAAAAATGATAAAAAAGAGAATTCAAGAGGTTTCCAGAGGACTTTCTCCGGCAAACCATAATCGGGTTGTGGATACGGCACGGTTACTTGGTATCCCTCTTATGTGCATTCATACTCCGTGCGATAATTTAGCAGCGCGCTTTGTGGATGAAAAGATGAAAAAAGATAAGCCGGTTTTTGTCGGGGATGTGATAGATTCTCTCAAAGAGATAGAGGAGTATAAGGAGGCTGTAAAAAACAATGCCGGACCCAAGATCTTTGTGGGGTCGAGGGAGAGTAGAGCGGGAAAGGTTGTTATCACCGAGATGACGGGAGGCACGGAGGGCGCTGCGGAGATTTATGAAAAACTTGCTCAGGCAGGAGCGGGAACGGTAATTGGCATGCATATGTCCGAAAAACACAGAGAAGAAGCGGAAAAAGCACATATTAATGTGGTAATTGCGGGGCACATCTCCTCGGATTCGATAGGAGTTAATCTATTTTTGGATAAATTGGAAGAGGAGGGGGTGGAGGTGGTCCCCGCCTCGGGCCTTATAAGAGTAAAGAGGAATAGGTCTTAATGAGTAATGTTCTTACACCTTCTTTGACATATAGGTTTTTTCCAGTCTGTAATCTAGGCTTCTCCAATAATCTCTAACACCTACTCCGGAAATTACCAGCAATTTTCCTTTTTTAAATTCCTTTTTGGTTATTTTTTCCGCCTCTTTGACAAGCTTTTTGCCTAGTCCTTTGTGCTGAGGAGAGTCTTTATCTCTTTTTCGGAGAGCCGTATGCTGGCCATAAGTGCGAAGCTCTCTTATCATGCCCCACTTTTTATTCTCTATATTGCGGAGGCGTAAAAGGGCGTAAAGTCTTTTTCTGTCTTTACTCTCTATCGTCATAAAAACCTCCTTACCTTCCGAGGCGAGGTAGTCTTCTCTGAAAAGAACCGGTTTTTCTCGGGGATTGTAATTTTTTCTAACTTCTCGACAGCGTATACACTTACATTCTTCATTAATGAGCTCTCGAAGATTGGAGGTTTTGCAGCCGGCTATGATGTTTTGTTGAGGAATATCGCGAAAAACTCTCTGAATACGGACATATCGAGGAATAAACTCTCGCTTTATCTTGCTTATTATTTCCGCTACCATCTTGTCATCGTAGGGAATATAACCACCTTTTTTCCAAAGAGAGTAAAGGGGGGCGTTTTTTAGTACTGAGCAGGGATAGATCTTTAGAAAATCAGGGCGAAAGCGGTGGTCGGCAAAGGTTTTTTCGAATGTTGCGAGGTCTTTTTGAGGGGTGCTACCGGGGAGATTAAGCATAAGTTGATAGCAAACCTTGAAACCGGCATCCTTCAAAAGCTTTGTTGCTCGTACCGTTTCTTTTGCTTTGTGTCCTCTTTTTGTAAACTCCATTACGTCGTCAAAAAGTGATTGCACGCCAAGTTCCACCATAGTAACTCCCAGGGAGCGAAGCTCTTTTATCTCTTCGGGAGAGATAAGATCGGGCCTTGTTTCTACGGAAAGGCAAACTATGCGATGCTTTGCTTTTTCATTTCTTTTATGAGCCTCTTTAATGGTCTGGCTTTTCTTTCGTGATGGAGAGAGGCACGCATCGAAAGTGTTTTTTATAAACCAGTTCTTGTATCGTCGAGGGTAAGAGGACCAGCTTCCTCCAACGATACGAACATCCAGCTTTCCCACAGGGTGTCCAGTCTTTTTTAGTGAATCGACTCTCATTCTTACTTGTTTTTCCGGGTGGTATCTGTTAAGCATGGCTCGCATAACAGCAGGCTCTCCGCTCAAGTAACTCTTTGGAGCCCCCTTTTCACTCGGGCAATAAATACACTTTCCGGGACAGGAGAAGGGTTTGGTAAGAAGAGAGATATTTACCACTCCGGAGAGGGAGCGTACGGGGCGAGTTCTAAGAAGCGAGAGTATACGGTTATCTCTTCCACCTTTTTTGTGGTAGACTTCAAGTAGTTTTACGTTAGTGGGGAAAGAAGTTCTATGTTTTTTAGCGACTTCCCTTTTTATTTTTTCCAACCCGCAAGAACTTGAAATATTTTCCTTTATTAATCTTTCTATTATTTCTTTTTCGATTTCCATAATAGGTGAGAAACTTTTATTTTCTTCAATATTTTTGAAAGTGACATGAGAGAAAAAGACGCTCAAAAAATAATGAAAGAGTTGCGAGAGGATTATAACCTGGTGGCTTCTTCTTTTGCAAGCACGAGGGATCGTTTGTGGCCGGAAATGAAGTTTTTGTTTGATTATGCCAAGAGAGGAGAAAGAGTTCTTGACGTAGGTTGTGGTAATGGGAGATTTTGTGAATATCTCAAAGAGGCAAGGTATATCGGCGTTGATTTTTCAGAGGGCATGATTAAAGAGGCACAAAAGAGATATCCCGAGAAGGATTTTTATGTAGCCAGCGTGCTCTCACTTCCCTTTAAAGATAATTTTTTCAGTAAAGTTTACGGAATTGCCGTCATTCACCAGCTTCCCTCTTTTCAAAAAAGAAAAGAGGCTCTCCTGGAAATAAAAAGAGTGCTCAGACCGGGAGGCAGGGTTTTTCTTACTGTCTGGAATCTGGACAAAGGAAGTTTTTTTCTTATAAAAAACGCTTTGCGAAACCTGTTTACCCCTCTTGGCCCGAGAGATTTTATTTTAAAGAGGAGGCGCTATTACTACATTTTCAAAAAGGGAGAGCTTTCTCGTCTTTGTAGAGAAGCTGGATTTAGCGTTCAAGAAGAAGGAGAGATAAAAAAAGGAAGAGAGAGTAATTTTTATGTTGTCGGAGTAAAAGAAGAGAATTGATTGTAAAAGGGGCTATCTTATTGTATTTTAAAAAAAGCACGGGATTGTTTTATGAAAATATGCGTATAAGAGATTTTTCGGACTATTTTTTTCACAGCCTATCGAGAGGCACTGACGAGGTTCTTCAGGTGTCGTCGGTATGTAATGCCAGTTGCTTTTATTGCAACCACAAGCAAAACCCTTTTTCTATAAAAAGAGTGCATTTTAGAGACATTAGAGAAATAGAAAAGGTTCTGTGGTCAATTGATGAGATAAAAGGCGGGATCAGTCTAAACGATACTTCCAGGTTTATAGCCAATGGAGAGCCACTACTTCACCCTGAGATATTTAAAATATTCGAGCTTATAAGAAGACGCTTTAACAGCCCTATACGCTTAGTTACCAACGGGTCTTTGCTTACCGAAGAGACGGTGAAAGAAATGGCGAAATATAAGCCCGTTAAGGTGGATTTCTCTCTACACACTGTAACAAAAGAATACTGGAAGAAGGCTTTTGGTCTGGGAGACAAGGAATTTTATACGGCAAAAAAAGGATTATTTCTCTTGAGAGAGTATGGGATTGATATTAGTTTTAAAATTGTAGTAATGCCGGCTTTTTTCGGGTATGATGATCTGGAAAAAACAATCGATTTTCTAACAAGAGAAGATCTGTGTAGAGATGTTATTCATGTCAATAATGCGGGGTATACCAAATATGCAAAAAAAGAGGATGTAAAGCGCATGGTCTGCGACAAACAAGAATTATCGAAATTTTTCAGGAAAATGGAAGAGAGGTACGGGATAAGGATAAACTGGGTGATGGATCCCGGCAAAAAAGTTCCGGTAAATGAAAAGGAATTTATGAGTGTAGCAGAAAAATTACGTGAAAAAGATGTGAGAGAGAGTTATCTATTTACTTCTGTAGCCGCATTTGAGGCTGTAAGAGAAAAGATAGATGAGATAACGGAAGAGCTTCCGATAAAAATTAATGTTGTGCCGGTAGAGAATAGATTTTATGGGGGGAATATCGAGTGTGCGGGCCTATTGACAATTGACGATATTAGAAAAAAAATAGATGAAATGGGGCTGGAGGGGCAAGTTATAGTTCTGCCGAATATTTTTTTGGATAAGTACGGCTACGATCTGCGAGAAGAAAATATCACAGACTTTATAAGAGAGAGCAACAATATGATTACCGTAGCAAACAAACACAACCCAAAGGATGGGAGCTGTCTCTCTCCTTCTTTGTCGATTAATCATTCTGACAAATAAAAAAATGGAAATATCAATGGACGCGGAAGTTATCATACAGCTCCTTATTGCGCTTGCTTTGGGAGCGGCTCTGGGGGCGGAGAGAGAATATAGAAATAAGCCGGCAGGCGCTAAAACTCATGCCCTGGTATCTCTTGGGTCTGCTCTTTTTGTTATTCTCGGCTATTACACTTTCTATGACTTCCAGGGAATGGGAGTGAGCTTTGACCCTTCTCGAGTATTGGCGGCAATAGTAGTAGGGGTAGGTTTTATCGGGGGAGGACTTATCTTAAAAAGGGAGTTTGAGGTAGAGGGACTTACCACTGCTGCGGGTCTTTGGGTTGCTGCTGCTGCCGGAGCAGCTGTGGGGATAGGACTTTATCTTCCGGCCATCTTCACCATACTTCTTACACTGTTTGTTTTTAATGCTATAACTGCCCTGGAGAATAGGTATATACGAAAGTAAAAAAGCTTGACAAAAGGTGATAAAAATGTAAGACTTCTCCGTGCAAATGTGAAGAAAATGATGATATTTAGAAAATACACAAAAAACTTTCGAAAGGGTCAGAGGACTGGCGGGTTTTGCATTATTACGTCCGATTCCGATTAACGGGGAAACGGAAGCTCCTATAAAGACCAAGGAAAGAAGAGAATCCCCATTTAGAGCAAAGGGGATTGATTTTTATTTCAAGAAAATATGGGCGACAAAAAATATTATTTAACTAAAGAGGGCTTTGAGAAGATAAAGAGCGATTACGACAAGCTTCGCAAGGAAAAGAAAGAGAAGTTGAAAGAAGTCCCCGAAGCCCTTCACTCGGAAGAGTTAAACCCGGAATACTTGTCGTTCCGGAGGGAGCTTGGTCTTTTGGAGGAAAAAATATCGAAACTGGAAGAGGTATTGAGGAATACGGAGATCATAAAATCTCCTTCTAAAAACTGTAAAGAGGTAAGGTTGGGGGCTACCGTAACAATAGAAGCGGGAGGACAGGAAGACGAGTTTGTTCTTGTGGGTACTATGGAGGCTGACCCTGTTCTCGGAAAGATATCCGACGAATCTCCGGTGGGTAGAGCGCTTCTCGGAGCCAAGGAAGGTGATAGTGTTACGATTTCTTCAAGGGTAAAAGTTGTCTATAAAATTAAAAAAGTTCGTTACAAATGAAAAATCTACTGAGCTTTTTAACCGAAGTGGGAACTCTCAAAGAAAAAGAAAGAAGGGGGTGGACTATTCATGGAATAAAGAACGCGGAAACAACCGCGGAACACATCTTCACTACGGTCTTTTTGGTGTGGCTTTTGGGAAGAAAGAAAGAGGGTTTTGATATGGAGAAAGCGATGAAAATAGCTCTTATTCATGATATTTGCGAAGTCTACTCTCCCGATTTTACATCTTATGATGCTGCTGCTATAAAAGAAGAAGGGGAAATAACCAGAGAGGAGGTGGAGAACTTAAAACCTCAAAAAGGAAGACCTACTACCAAGCAAAGAAAGAAATTGCAGAAGATAAAAAAAGAAATGGAAGATGAGAGTATGGAGAAGCTTGTTGCCGACCTGGACGATGATCTTAAAAAGGAAATATATACTCTCTGGGAGGAGTATGAGGAAGGGAGTACGAGTGAAGGGCGATTCGTAAAACAGGCAGACAAAGTGATTAATCTTTTTCAGGGAATTGAATACTATAAGAAACACGGAAAGATAGAGCATGATCTCTGGGTGAGAAGAGCGAAAGAGACTATCGACGACCCTCATCTCCTAGGATTTATAGGGGAAATTGAAGAGAGTTTGGAAGAATGATTTTATGGTCAAGCCAAACAAGCTCATAATCAAGCTAATCATAACTAACTTTTTTGTTCATGCCGGATGGGGGCTTGTAGCTCCCATTTTTGCTATTTTCGTAACAAAACAGATAGAGGGAGGAACAGTGGAATTAGTTGGAATTGCAGTAGGTCTTCATTGGGTTGTAAAGTCAACCATTCAACCTTTTCTTGCTTACAGTATGGATGTTATAAGAGGAGAGCATGATGATATGGCGCTTCTACTAAAAGGAACGGTTATTGCCACGGTGATTCCCTTTCTTTATATTTTCGCCGACCAGATGTGGCACGTGTTTCTGTTGGAGACGGTAAGAGGGGTGGGTCTTGCCATGGCGGTTCCGGCTATAAGCGGCATATTTACCAGGCATGTAGATAGGCACTGGGAAGCTTATGCCTGGAGCTTGCAGAGCACGGGGATGGGCTTTGCGTATGGATTTTCAGCAATATTCGGGGGTGTTATAGCCGCTATTTTAGGCTTTGAGACAGTCTTTATTCTTGTTGCTTTCATTACTTTTCTTTCTACGGCCCTTGTTTTTTGGTCGATAAAAAATGACCCCTGGCTTCAGGACGGAACGGAAGAGGATTGAAACTCTCTTTAAGAAAAGATTCTTGACGAAAAAGACATTTTCATGTATATTACAGGGGCGCGTCTTGCACAAGGGGATGCACGCTTCGACAGAACACTTACAAGCAAAATAGTGCAAGCAGAGTGCAAGCTCTATAAACTTGCAAATCAAAATAAGTGCCAACTTATTTGAAGAAGAACCCGCTTTAGCCGCTGTGGCATAAAGGTGGGCATCCTCTCGCTGATTCCTCATAGGTGAGAAAGGGTGTCATAAATGAGGATAGAGCTTTAAGAAAGAACCCGGCTTAAAGCTTGAACAAACAGGGTTCACGGACAAGGCTTCTTTGTCCGGTTGTCGGCCTTGTCTCGAATAAAACCGGACTAAGCTTGTAGATCTATTTTGTTTGGTGCTCTGGACGGGGGTTCGATCCCCCCATCTCCACCATTAGTTAAATTACGTAGAAGTTAACACGGTTAATTTTGAAAAGAAAAAAGACACCAATCAACGAAAGTATAAGAGCAAAAGAGGTGCGACTTGTTGCGGAGGAGGGAGAGCATTTTGGAGTGGTTTCTCTGGAAGAGGCGTTAAAGAAAGCCAAAGAAAGAGAGCTAGATCTTGTACAGATGACGGATAACGTAGAGCCGCCGGTCTGTAAGATAATTGACTACGGTAAGTACGCTTACGAAGAAAAAAAGAAGAGGAAAAAGCAAGAAAAGACAAGCAAACCTCAGGTAAAGTCGATAAGGCTCGGGTTTTCCATTTCTGAGCATGATATGGAAACAAGAGTTAAGGCGGCGGAGAAGTTTTTAAACGAAGGCGATCCGGTAAAGATAGTATTACCCCTAAAGGGAAGGCAAAAAGCTCTTCAAGGAGTAGGAAGAGAGAAGATAGACCTCTTTCTCGAAAAGCTTCAAGAGAAAGTAGAACTGAAAACGGAAAAAGAGATAAGCAAAGAGCCCAGGGGATTAACTACTACTGTTTCTAAAGGACAAAAAAAATGAGTTCAAAACCCAAAACGAGAAAAGCTATATCCAAGAGATTTAAGATTACCAAAAGTGGTAAGGTTTTGCGTCGTATGGCGGGGCAAATGCATTATCGTGCAAAAAATACCGGCAAAAAAAGAAGAGAACTTAGAAGGCTCAAGGAAGCGAGCAAGGAGATGGCAAAAAAGATAAAAAAATCTCTAACTTACTAAATTTAAGGTGAAAACATAGTAAAGAAGAAATATGCCGAGAGTTAAACGCGGAACTACCGCTCACAAAAGAAGAAAAAAAACAATAAAGGAAGCAAAGGGTTTTCGGTGGGGTAGAAAATCTAAGTTCAAAGCGGCGAAGGAAGCGCTGATGAAGGCGTGGACCTATGCTTACAGAGATAGGAGAACCAAGAAACGAGAAATAAGGAGAGATTGGAATACAATTATAAATGCGGCTTGCCGAGAAAACGGCACAACCTATAGTAAGTTTATTAGCAATCTGAAGAAGAAAAACATTCTCCTTGATAGAAAGACTCTCAGTAACCTTGCCAAAGACCGCCCGGAGACCTTTTCTAAGCTCGTAAAAGAGGTACAAAACTAAAGGATTATCTCTTCATTCTTCTCTTAAGATCTCTGTCGATATCTCTTTTTTTGATAGTCTCTCTCTTGTCCGCTTTTTTCTTTCCTCTGGCTATCGCCATTTCCAGTTTTATAATTTTTCCCTTCGTGTAAATACGCAGAGGGATAAGAGCAGTTCCCTTCTCTTTTTCTTTCCCGAGAAGCTCTGCAATTTCCTCCTTCTTAAGGAGGAGTTTTCTTTTTCTGCTCGGATTATACTCGAGAGGAGTATTTTTGGGTTGATAGGGTGAAATATGGCAATTGGCAAGAAAAGCCTCTTCTTCCGCTACGGTGATATAAGAGCCGGAAAGAGAAGCCTTCCCTGCTCTGAGAGCTTTTACTTCTTGTCCGAAAAGGACAAGGCCGGCCTCTATACTTTCCAGGATATGGTAATCGAAATAGGCTTTTTTGTTTTTTACAAGTGTAGGCATCGTAATTATTTTACCACAAAATATTTGATTTAGCACAGACTTTTTATTAGACAAAATAAGCCACTTGCGATAAAATTGCACCTATGAAAAGGAAAATAGAAAAAGAATTAAGAAACATACTGGGGTCTGATCTAAGACTGGAAAGATCTTCCGGAGAACATGGGGACTATGCCTCCAATGTCGCTTTTTATCTTGCCAAGAAAGAAAAAAGGAATCCTTCGGAGATTGCCGGAGAGCTTAAGGAAAAGATAGATTCCAAATACTTTCAAAAGGTTGAAGAAAAAAACGGTTTTCTGAACTTTTTTCTCAGTGAAGAGCTTTTAAAAGAGGAATTGAGGAGAATTTTAGAAGAAAAGGAGGATTACGGCAAAAGAAAAAAAACGGGAAAACGCGTGGTGATAGACTACTCTTCTCCGAATATCGCCAAGTCCTTCGGAGTGGGTCACTTACGCTCGACCATAATCGGGCACTCTCTCTATAAAATATACAGTTTTATGGGGTGGGAGGCTGTAGGAATAAATCATCTTGGAGATTGGGGAACTCAATACGGAAAACTTCTTTATCAGATAAAAAAAGAATCTAAGGATCCTGAAAAGCTTACCATCGATCAACTTGAAGAGCTCTATGTCAGATTCCACAAAGAGGCTGAAAATAATCCGCAAATGGAAGAAGAAGGAAGAGAGTGGTTTGCAAAGCTGGAAAAAGGAGACAGGGAGGCAAGAAAGATATGGGATGTTTGCAGAAGAAAAAGTCTTGAGGAGTTCGATAGAATATATGATGCTCTGGAGATAGAGATAGACCATGTAACAGGAGAGAGTTTTTATGAAGATAAGCTCGCCGACGTCATAAAAGAGGCTCGCGAAAAAGGTGTAGCAAGAGAAAGTGAGGGAGCTTTGATTATAGAGTTCGAAGACATGCCTCCTGCCATGATCTTGAAATCTGACGGGAGTACTACCTATCTTACTCGTGATCTGGCTGCGGCAAAGTATAGATTAGAGAAGTTTTCGCCCGATCTTATGATATACGAAATAGGGGTTGATCAAGAGCTTCACTTAAGGCAACTTTTTTCGGCAGTCGAAAAACTCGGATGGGCGGAAAAAGAAAAATTTTTCCATGTTGCCCACGGAATGTTTCGACTAAAAGAAGGAAAATTCTCTACAAGAAAAGGAAGGACCATTCACCTAAAAGAGGTTCTTGATCTTGCTACAAAAAAAGCTCGAGAGCTTTCTCCGGAGGGGAGCAAGGATGATATAAGGCGCATTGGTATCGGAGGAGTGAAATATAATGATCTTAAGCGTCACTATAAAAGGGAAGTTGTTTTTGATTGGGAGCGAATACTTTCCATGAAAGGTGATTCCGGGCCATATTTGCAGTACACTTGTGTGAGATGCAAAAGTGTCCTCGAAAAAGCAGGGGACTATGTTTTCGAGCCGGGAGAGTTAAACGAAAAAGAAAGAAAAGTGGTCAAGAGACTGGCTCAGTTTGAGGAGGTTGTTGAGCAAGCCATGGAAAGCTTTTCCCCTAATGTTGTTGCCGAGTATGCATATAAATTAGCTAAGGAGTATAATGCGTTTTATGATGAGTTTGCTATTTTAGGCAACAATAAGCGACTGGCGATAACGGAGGGGGTGTTTGTTGTATTAAGACAATGCCTGGCTCTTCTTACTATTTCTCTTCCCGAGAAAATGTGATGACGTTTTTTTAATCGCTAATTTAGTCGAGGATAGAAACAAAAAAACAAAACTTTAAACTATGGCCGAAGATAATAAAAATCAAAAAAGCGCTTTTTCCGAGGAAGAGGAAAAGGTTATAGAGTTCTGGAAGGAGGGTGATATTTTCAAAAAGTCCGTAGAGAAAGAAGCCCCCAAAGGAAATTATGTGTTTTATGACGGACCCCCTTTTATTACCGGCCTCCCTCATTATGCAACTCTTCTTCCCAGTATTGCTAAAGATGTCATACCACGTTTTTTTACCATGAAAGGTTACCGGGTTGACCGTGTTTGGGGATGGGATTGTCATGGACTTCCTGCAGAAAATAAGGTAGAGGAAAAACTTAATCTAAAAAACAAAAAAGATATTGAAGATATGGGAGTAGGAGAGTTTGTTGCTGCGTGCAGGGATTATGTCAGTACGAGCTCCAAGCAATGGGAGTGGTACATAGAAAGAATAGGGAGGTGGGTTGATATGAAAAACGCCTACAAGACGATGGATATTGAGTTCATGGAAAGTGCTATCTGGGCTTTCAAGGAGCTTTACGAGAACGGTTTCATTTATGAGGGCTATCGCACTTCTCTGCACTGTCCTCGTTGCGCAACACCCCTTTCCAAGTTTGAGGTAACAATGGATGCCGGGTCGTATAGAGAAGTGGAGGATGACTCTGTTATCGTAAAATTTGAAATGGAAAAAGGGATTTTTCTTTTGGCCTGGACAACAACCCCGTGGACGCTTCCTGGTAACCTGGCTCTTGCCGTGGGGAAAGATATTGATTATACGCTGGTGGAGTTTTCGGGAGATAGATATTTTTTGGCCAGTGAAAAAGTAAAAGAGATTTTCGAGGGAAAGGAGTATAAGGTAATAGAAAAAACCAAAGGAAAGAAGCTCGTGGGAAGCTCCTACAAGCCTCTCTTTGATCCGGCTGGCAGAGCAAAGGAGAGTGATACGGCCTTCAAAGTGTATTCTGCCGATTTTGTAAGCACCCAAGAAGGAACGGGAATTGTGCACATTGCACCGGGATTCGGAGAAGATGATTTTGAACTTGGAAAAAAGGAAAAGCTTCCCATTATTGAGCTTATGGATGAAAATGGGGTATATACGGAGAATGCGGGGAAATGGAGCGGTTATTATTTCAAGGAAGCAAACGAAAAAGTAAAGGAAGATCTGGGAGAAAGACTTTTCAGGAGCGAGAAAAGCGTACACTCTTATCCTTTTTGTTATAGGTGTGATACGAGCCTCATTCATAAAACTCAGAAAGCGTGGTATCTAAATGTAGAGGCTATCAGAAAGGAGATGCTGGAAAGCAATAAGGAAGTAAACTGGGTGCCGGACCATTTCAAGGAGGGCAGGTTCAAGTACAACCTAGAAAACGCTCCCGATTGGTGTCTTTCACGATCAAGGTACTGGGGGTCACCCATACCTATTTGGCGATGCCGGGAAAAGGAGTGCAATAATCTGAAGGTGATAGGATCCATCAAGGAACTGGAAAATCTTAGCGGAAAAGAGGTAAATGATTTGCATCGTCCCCTAATTGATGAAGTTACTTTTTCTTGCACAGAGTGTTCGGGAGAAATGAGGAGGGTGCCCGAAGTTTTGGATTGCTGGTTTGAGTCCGGGTCTATGCCCTTTGCTCAATTTCATTATCCTTTCGAAAGAAAAGATGAATGGGAAGAGCTCTTTCCGGCGGATTTTATTATAGAATACACGGGACAACTTCGCGGATGGTTTTATTATTTGCACGTGCTCTCCAATGCTCTTTTCAAGTCTCACGCGTTCAAGAACGTCATCGTGACGGGTGTCCTGGCCGGGGATGACGGAAGAAAGATGAGTAAATCACTCGGAAACTATCCGGATCCCAGAATTGTGCTTGATAAATACGGAAGTGATGCCTTGAGAATGTACTTTATGTCCAGCCCGATCATGACAGGAGGAGACATGAATCTCTCTGAAGAGGATATCAAGGACTCTTTGCGGAAAAATGTCATTCTTCTTGGTAATATCCTCAATTTCTACGAAACCTTTGCAAAGGAAGACGGTTTTTACATAAGCAAGACGGACCCGGAACTTCCCTCTTCAGATAATGTTTTGGATAAGTGGATTGTGGCAAGACTTTCGGAGACTGTCGGTGAGATAGAGAAGAGTTTGGAGAGTTATGTGCTTCCTCCGGCTTGTAAGGCGATAACCACTTTCATCGATGATTTCTCTACATGGTATATAAGGAGGTCGCGGGAGAGATTTAAGGGCGAAGAGAGAGAGGAGGCGCTCTATACCACGGGATTTGTTCTTTATAACTTTTCCAAAGCCGTCGCCCCCGTTATGCCGTTTATCGCTGAGAGGATCTGGCAAAAGGTAACCGGCAATGACTTTAAGGAGAGGGAGGCATCTGTTCATTTAACGGATTATCCTTACCTGCAAAAAGAAATTATTTCCGAAGAAACTCTTTCTCTAATGAAAAAGGCAAGAGAGATCGTTTCCGTGGCTCTTAAGGAGAGGGCGGATGAAGGCATAAAAGTAAGGCAACCTCTCTCCTCTCTGACTGTTCCGCGAAAGTGCGGTCTTGAAGGAAAAGAAGAGTTTCTGGAGCTCATAAAAGAAGAGGTTAATGTGAAAGAGGTTTTATTTGATGAAAAACTGCAAGAAGGAGTGGTGCTCGATAAAAAAATAACCCCCGAATTAAAAGAAGAAGGGGAGGCGAGAGAGATTGTCAGAACGGTTCAGAATTTAAGAAAGAGAGCGGGACTTGTTCCGGGAGACAAGGTAGATCTTTTTTATGAAGGCAAAAAAGGAGATGATATTATTCGAAAATGGGAGAATCATATAAAAAAGACTACAGGGGTGGCAAATATTACCGAAAAGAAAGAAGCCGGCTTGGATGCCGAAAAAAAGATCGAAATGGACAAAGAAGATCTTTTTCTCGGAATAAAAAAGAGAAACTAGGTTATTTGCATGTTTACGCACTATTACACGCAGGGCATTGTACTTTCCAAGAGGCCGCTAATGGAAAGTGACGAGGTAATTACTCTTTATACCAGAGAGTTTGGGATGATAGAGGTGGTGGGAAAGTCCATACGAAAAAACGCCTCCAAGCTTAGAATGAATGTTCCCCTGTTTTCCCTGACAGAGATTGGATTTATTCAAGGAAAGAGTTATAATACTCTAACCGACGCAAGAGTGGTTTCTTTTTTCAAAGAGGCAAAAAGAGATATAAAGCGGTTATCGCTACTTTATCGTCTCTCCGAGGTAATTATCACCCTTATAAAAGGAGAGGAAAAGGACGAGAAGGTTTTTCGGTTTATTTTACGAAGCTTTCAGAAAATAAGTGAGCTTAGTCTCACGAGAGAGGGTGTAAAAACCTGTTATTACCACTTTGTGTTCCGATTAATGGCTCTTTTGGGGCACGGAATTGATACGCAAAGATGTGCTATCTGCGGAGAAAAAGTAAAAAAAAGGTGTTATTTTAGTCCCGGAGAGGGCGAGGTATTCTGCATAAGCTGCTTTGGAGAAAAGAAAAAAGAGGCCTATTTTGAGGATTCTTGGTTTTTAGAAAAGATTAGTAAAAAGAGTTGAAAAAAGAAGATAAATTTGCAAAACTCAAACACCGGATATTCTTTAATGCCGGATTATCACCAGAGATTATGAAAAAAATAATTTTTATTCTTATCGGTCTTATAATTATTACCGGAGCGCTGGGGTACTTCTACTACCAGAGAAACATTTTCAGGCAAGACAGATTGCGGTTCGAAATAACGGCCCCGGAAAGTGTGAAGACGGGAGAGGAGGTGGAGTATCTTATAAGATACCGTAACAATAGTGATACGAGACTGGAAAATGTAGTTCTACTCTTTGAATATCCCGAAGACGCTTTACCGATAGAGACGGAAGAAGATGACGACATTACTCGGCGCGGAGGAAGAAGGCGTGAAGTGAAGATAGGAGAGCTCAATCCGGGAGAAGAAAGAACCACCTCTTTTAGTGCGCGCTTTTTTGGAAAAGAGGGGGCGACAATGGAGGCTTCGGCGTGGATAAGATACGTTCCCAGAAATTTGGCGGCTCGGTTTGAGGCAAAAAGAGAACATGTGGCTGTCATAAGCGAGGTGCCCATTGACTTGGATTTGCAAGTTCCGTCGGCTGTTGATCCCAACAAAGAAGAAAGTTTCAGAATCCTTTTTTCTTCGGACATAGACTATCCGCTGACCGACTTGGAGTTGAGAGTCGGATATCCTTCCGGCTTTAACTTTGTAAGAAGTGCTCCGCAAACGGATGCTGCTGCCAGAAATGAGTGGTCAATTCCCGTACTAAACAAAGGAGACAGTGGTACGGTAGATATTGACGGAGTAATAGGAGGTAGTCCCGGAGACGCCAGAGTCTTTAATGCCGTATTGGGAATATGGAANGAGGACAGGTTTATAACCCTAAAGGAGGTTTCTCGAGGAACTTCCATAGCAAGAAGTTCTCTTATTCTCGATATTCAGGTAAACGGTGAAACCGAGTACGTGGCCGAAGCAGGAGAACTATTGCACTACGAAGTCTTTTTCAGGAATATAGGAAGAGACACTCTCGAGAACTTATTTCTTCTCGTAGATCTTGACAAGGATACTCTGAATATGGATCAGATTGAACCCGTAGAGGGAAGATTTCAAGAAGATAGAGGCGTTATTATATGGAGCCATACCTTTGATTACGTATTGCAGTCTCTGGGAAGTGATGAGGACGGGAGTGTGGAGTTCTGGGCCAGAGTAAAAGAGGATTTGCCCTATGACCCGGAAGTCAAAGTAGAGGCAAAAATGGAAAGAGCGGAGAAATCTTTAGCCACAAAAGTTAATACTCGCCTTTCACTTGATAGAAAAGTTGTGCGCGAGGGATCTCCATTCGAGCCCAAAGGACCCTTCCCATTTGAGGAAGGAGAGGTGTCCACTTATACCGTTAAATGGGAGATAGAGAGTTTGTTTAGCTCCATGGAGGATGTTGTGGTGAGTTCGAGGCTTCCCGAAGGGGCAAGAGCAACGGGAGAAAAAGAGTCGGATAGAGACGTCACCCTTTCTTACAGCTCGGGAAGGCGTGAGGTGGAGGTAGAGCTCGAAGAACTTCCTGCGGGAACACCGGCGGAAATATTCTTTGAGGTAGAGATAGATCCTCTTTTCGACTTTGAGGATGAGGATGAAGTGCTTGGAGAAACCAATGTCTCGGGGAAAGACAAGAGAACACAAAACGAGATAAGCGGAACATTACCCGGGGTATTCTTTGATGAAATTTTAGAGATATCACTATGAAGGAAAAAACAATGCAAAAAATAATATCGTTCTGCAAGAGAAAAGGATTTGTTTATCCGTCCTCTCTTATTTATGGAGGAATGGCCAACTCTTGGGATTTCGGGCCTATGGGGGTGGAGTTATTGGAAAACATAAAGAGGGCATGGTGGGACAGGTTTGTAAGAGGACGAAGTGATATGGTGGGAGTAAAAAGTGCTCTTATCATGAATCCCAAGGTATGGAAGGCGTCCGGGCATGTCGATGGCTTTTCCGACCCGCTGGTGGAGTGTAAAAAATGCCATACAAGACACAGGGCCGACCACCTTGTTTCCGAGTCGGAATGGAAAGAGCTTGAAGAAAAAATGGAAGAAGTGGAAGATAAAGAGAGCTTTATGAATGAAAGTCTTCCCGCTTGCCCCGGTTGTGGTGAGAAAGATTTTACTCCTCCACAGAACTTTAATTTGATGTTTAAGACCTTTGTGGGACCGGTGGAAAACGAAGACTCCGTGGCTTACTTGAGGCCGGAGACGGCACAAGGGATGTTTGTGAACTTCCAGAACATAGTTACCTCTTCTCGAAAAACCATTCCCTTTGGAATAGCTCAGGTCGGAAAAGCTTTTCGTAATGAAATAACTCCAAAAAATTATATTTTCCGGTCTCGGGAGTTTGAGCAGATGGAGATAGAGTATTTTATCGAGAAACCAAAAAGCGATGAGGATTGGAAGAAGTATTTTGATTATTGGAAAAAGGAGATGTGGGAGTGGATAGATTTTCTGGGCATCAAGAGGGAGAATGTAGATGAAAACGACATTCCGGAAATAGAACTTGCTCACTACTCCAAAAAAACCATAGACTTTGAATACCACTATCCGTTTGGAGTAAAAGAGCTTTACGGACTTGCCTACCGCACAGACTTTGACCTGAGAAACCACGAGAAAGAAAGTGGAGAAAATACAAAATATCGTGACCCAAAGACGGGAGAGGAATACTGGCCGCATGTCATAGAGCCCACTTTCGGGGTAGAGAGAACGCTTCTTGCTGTACTTGTTGAAGCTTATGACGAAGAAGAACTTGGGGACGGGGATGTCAGAACGGTGCTTAGGCTCCCTTTTGAGCTTTCGCCTATAAAGGTGGCCATTATGCCCCTTATGAAAAACAAAGAAGAGCTTGTCGAGAAAGCAAAAGAATTACAAGAAAGACTTCTTTCTTCTTTTGTTTGTGACTATGATGAAGCAGGTTCGATAGGAAAGAGGTATCGTAGGCAAGACGAAGTTGGAACACCTCTTTGCCTTACGGTAGATTTTGACACCCTCAAGGAAAATACGGTAACTCTCAGAGAAAGAGATAGTATGAGGCAGATAAGAGTGAAAACGGATGAGCTGGAAAAGGAAATAAAGGGAATTCTCAAAAAAGGCAAGCTGTCTTAATAGGCGGACTTTCTTGCGCGCTTTATAATTTTTTCTTGTGCACAAAAAGGAACTAACAAACGGGATGAGGATAATCACCGTTCCCACCAAAAATACACGTGTGGTGACGGTGCTTGTTTTGGTTGGGACGGGATCCAAACATGAAGAGAAAAATCTTTCCGGAATTTCCCACTTTTTAGAGCACATGTTCTTCAAGAAGACAAAAAAGCGCCCTTCCAAGATAAAAATTGCCGAAGATATGGATAGTGTCGGAGGTCTTTATAATGCCTTTACAACCGAGGAGTGTACCGGCTATTACGCCAAAGCGGACTCTTCCAAGTTTTCTTTGGTACTCGACTGGGTGTCCGATATTTATCTAAATTCCTTGCTTCCCGAAGAAGAGGTAAAAAAGGAGTGCAATGTGATAAAGGAGGAGATAAATATGTACTACGACAGCCCGATGCACTACTGTCAAATCCTTTTCCAACAGCTTCTTTATGGAGATCAGCCTGCGGGACGCGATATAGCGGGAACCAAAAAGACGGTTTCTTCCATAAAAAGAGAAGATCTTCTGGAGTATATGATCTCTCAGTACAAGGCGCAAAACACGGTAGTGGTTGTTGCCGGGAACGTAAAGAAAAAAGAAGCGGAAAAGAAAGTGGAAGATGCATTTTCAAACATAAGAGAGGGGTCTCCCAAAAAGAGCCTTCCGGTGAAAGAAAAGCAAAGTAAGCCGGAAGCCCTTGTCTATCACAGAGATACCGACCAAACGCATCTCTGTTTTGGAGCCAGGGGCTTTAATAGTTTCCATAAATACAGATTTACTCAGGATATTATAGCGGCAATTTTAGGAGGAATGATGAGCTCCAGGCTTTTCATTAAGATAAGAGAGGAGCTCGGTCTTGCTTATTACGTAAGAACTCAGGCAGAAGATAATCCCGACACGGGAGTTGTTTTTACCAGGGCGGGAGTTGACAGCAGCAAGGCGAAGCAGGCGATAGAAGTAATAAAGAAGGAGTATGAAAGGATGAAAAAAGAGTCGGTTTCTCCCAAGGAGCTTGCAAAAGCGAAAGAACACCTCAAGGGAAAATTGTCTATTGTTCTCGAGCCCTCCGACGCTCTCGCTCATTTTTATGGCATAAGCGAGCTTCTTGAAGGAAGGGTGCGTTCTCTGGAAGAGGTATTTTCAAAAATAGACAGCATTTCTTCAAAGGAGATAAAAGAGGCATCGAAAGAGATATTTAGGCCGGAGAATCTTAATCTTGCCGTGGTAGGACCTCACAAGACCAAAAGGCCATTTGAAAAACTACTCAAATAAGAGGCAATAATTAAAAGAGGTTGAAGCTTAACGAGGAAGAATCCCTTTCTTATTTTACTTTTCCATTTTCTCGTCATATAATGTGTATATGTCGGAAAAGAACGTGCTAGATATATCTTGGGGAGCGATACTGAAAATATTTTTTGCCCTGGTGGTTGTATACCTTCTTTATCAAGTGGCGGATATTTTGGTTTGGTTTATTTTTGCTCTCATTATATCGGTTCTCTTTAATCCGTTAGTGGATTTTTTGAGAAAACTCCGTATTCCTCGTGTTTTCGGGGTTATTTCCGTGTATTTTATATTTTTCGGGTTTCTGGCTCTTCTTGTTTATGTAATAACTCCCGGACTTTATGAAGAAGTAAGAAAGTTTTCACTCCTCCTCCCCGAATACATAGAGAGAATAGCGCCCTTTTTGCATTACATAGGGATAGAGGGGGTTGCTACCTTAGACGAGATAGTGGAGCTCTTGAGAGAGTCTTCCGAGGAAGTCACCAAAAACTTCCTTAATGCTCTGGCGGCTATTTTCGGTGGAGTATCCACTACTTTCTTTATAATCGTGATGGCTATCTTTCTCTCTTTGGAAGGTAACGGAATAGAAAAAGCGATAAGTCTTCTTGTTCCCGAAAAACAGAAGAATTACGCTCTCTTTGTCTGGAAAAAATGTCGCAATCAGGTAAGCAGCTGGTTTCTCGTGAGAATTATTGCATGCCTCTTTGTCGGGGTTGCTTCGTTTATTGTCTTTTATCTTTTTGATGTTAGTTACGCACTGGTTTTTGCGGTTATCGGAGGTCTGTTCAACTTCATTCCTTTTGCGGGACCCGCTATTGCCGGTCTTATATTTTTTGTCATCGTCTCTTTGGAGAGCCTCCCTCAGGCACTTTTCGTGCTTACTGCTTTTATGATAATTCAGGCCATAGAAAGTAGTATTTTGACGCCGGCACTCTCCAAAAAAGTAATGGGAGTTTCTCCGGTATTGGTGCTTATTGCTATTGTGGTGGGAGGCTCTCTGTGGGGAATTCTGGGGGCTTTCCTTGCTATTCCTTTACTAGGGATAGTTTTCGAGTCGGTAAAAGTATTTTTGGAAAAAAAGAGAGAAAGAGAAAAAGCGTTACATGAGTAAGTTCTACGTTTCTACAAGCATTGCCTACACCAACGCTCCGCCTCACATCGGGTTTGCTTTGGAACTTCTTCAGGCGGATGTGCTGGCGAGATACAAAAGAAAGAAAGGATTCGATGTATTCTTTCTTACCGGAACTGATGAGCATGGTCTTAAAATTTATAATAAAGCGCAGGAAGAAGGGAAAGATCCGCGAGTTTTTGTAGATGAAATGGCGGATAAGTATAAAAGTTTGGGAGAAAGACTGAATATTTCTAATGATTTCTTTATTAGGACTACCGACAGCGATTTGCACGTCAGGGGAGTAGAGGAAACATGGAAGAGGTTGGAAGAGAGTGGAGATATATATAAGAAAAAATATAAAGGACTTTACTGTAGCGGGTGCGAGGCTTTCAAGAAGGAAAAGGAGCTTGTTTCCGGAAAATGTTTCGATCACGACAGAAAACCGGAAATAGTGGAAGAAGAAAACTATTTTTTCAGGCTTTCTAAGTATGAAAAAGCAATAAAAGAGAAAATAGAAAAAGACGAACTTCGTATAGCTCCCGAGGGGAGAAAAAAAGAGATGCTTGCTTTTCTCAAGGAGGGCTTGGAGGATATCAGTGTTTCCAGGTCGAAAGAAGTGCTTCCATGGGGAATTACTGTTCCCGGGGATGAAGCGCAAGTTATCTATGTTTGGGTGGATGCTCTTTCCAACTACATCACCGCTTTGGGTTACGGGCGAGAGGAAGAAAAATTCCGCAAGTACTGGCCGGCGGACGTACACTGTATAGGTAAAGATATTCTCAGGTTTCATGCGTTAATATGGCCGGGAATACTTCTTTCTCTAGGACTACCTCTTCCGAAAAACATTTTTGTGCATGGGCACATAACTTCCGAGGGGAGAAAAATGTCAAAAACACTGGGAAATGTTATTAATCCTTTTGATCTCTTGAGCCGACATAAAACGGATGCAGTAAGATATTATCTTTTGCGAGAGATACCCTCTCTGGGAGACGGGGATTACTCGGAAGAAAGGTTTAGAGAGAGGTATAATGCCGATTTGGCGGACGGGATAGGAAATTTAACGGCGAGAGTTGTTGCTATGGCCAAAAAGAAAAATCTTTTGAATGTTGCCGAAGAAAGAAAAAGTGACTTACTTCCTACATTAGAAAAAAAGGAAAAAGAGATAGGTGATCTTATTGAAGAATTTCGCTTAAGCGAGGCGCTGAGTGTTATTTGGGAGGTAATTCATTTTGCCGATGGTTATATAGAGAAAAAGAGACCGTGGGAGGAGTCTAGCGAAAGCGAAGAAGCAATAAAGGATCTTCTTGTTATATTGAAATTTCTTGTCACACAACTTGATTTCTTTTTACCCGATACATCCGAGAAGATAAGAAACCAACTTGAGACGGGAGAAAAGAAAGCCATTTATCCCAAAGCCTAAAGAATTTTGATAATAGCAAATAAGGTAAATACGATTTGCAAAATATAATTTAATTGTGCTATTCTGGCTATAAAGGTGACGAGGCGAATATATAGCTTTAAAAAGGTTAAAAATATATCAACCTTAAAAATATGGAGAAAAAAACAATAATAACAATAGTGACAATTTTTGTACTTGTTTCCGGAGTCATTGGGGGGTACTTCTTTTTATACGAAAGTGGTGACAGGCCCTACGAAGATCCTTCCCCGGAAGAGATTTCTCTCGAGGACATCGAGGTTGCCGCTGAAAGGTGGATTATGGAGCGTTCGGGAACTTATAGGGAAAGAGGAGGAAAGAATTTGGAACTTGTAGAAAGCGGAGAAGCGGATGAACCCATATTGTACGAACACCACGAAGACAAAGAAATAGAAATAATCGATGAAGGAGTTTACAGGCTCGTATTCAGGTTTGATACCGAGTACAAAGGTTATGGTGATTTTGATGAAGGCGAAGAGGTTGCGGCTATCGAGACGGAGCGGGAAGCGGTGGTAAGAACCGTGAACAAGGAGATTTATGACGTAATAATCGATGGAACGTATAATGAAAAAAGAGGGCAATATGTCCACGAATACGAAGAGCTGCTTCCATATATTGAGGAACGGGATGAGGGGGCTACTCTCGATGAGATAGAGGAGAATGCGATAAACTGGATAAAGCTTCACTCCTCCACTTACAGGGAAAGAGGAGGAAAGAACTTGGAACTTGCAAGGAGCGAGGAAATAGATTCGTTTTCCTCCTTTAACCCCGAAACAAATGAGCTTGAAGAAATAACGGAAGGGGCTCGAAAGCTTGTTTTCGAGTTTGAAACAACCTACGAGGGGTATGGGCGATTAGAGGGTGACGAAGAAGAGAGCGAGGAGCCCGTTTCTCGGGAAATGGAAGTGCATATGGCCGACAATCTGGTTAAAAGCGTTATTGTAGATGGAGTTTTTGACGAGGATCACAGGGACTATGTGGATAATTTTCCCAGATTTCTTCCGGATGACCGCCCTTACGACAAGGAGTTAAACGAAGAATCTTCTTTTGAAGAGATAGTCAAGAATGCGGAGATGTGGATTGCGCAACACTCCCCTACTTACAGAAGAAGAGGAGGAACGAGTATAGAGTTTGTGGACGGAGGGGAGTCTGGTGAGACTTTGGTTATTTATCTTAATCACGAGGATGGCTTCCGGAAGGTAGAAGATAATGTGTACGACTTAACTTTTACTATTAAAAAGACATTTGGCGGATATGGGCCGGTTGAGGAAGGAGAGAGTTTGGATTCAGCAGAAGAAGAGGGCCTCGCCGAGCACGAAGTAGTGGTAAGGACTTACCATAATCAGGTTAATGATGTGATAATTGACGGGGTATATAACGACTGGCATGCGGAATACATGAATGATTACGAACAGATTCTTCCTTATGACGAGGAGCTAAAAAAAAACATTGCACTCGAGGAAATAGTGCAAAATGCAACGAATTGGATAAGAACTCATTCTCCTACCTACCGTGATAGAGAAGGTAGCGATTTGGAGTTAGTTAATGTGAGGGAGTTGGAAGGGAAAACCGTCTCCATGCTAAACGAAGAAAGAGGAGTAGCTGAAAGATTTTCCGAAGGGATTTACGAACTGTCTTTTGTTTTTCAAACGAGTTATGAGGGGTACGGAGGAGAACGGGAGGGAGGTCTTGTAGAGGGAGAGGGTGAAAGAGAAATGGTTATGAGGATGGTTCACAACCAGGTTCACACTGCAGTAGTGGACGGGGTTTATGTGGATAGCGAAGGGAAGTACCTTGCCGAGCATCGTGATACTGTTGTTTATAATGAAACACTAAATAGAGACGCCACTCTTGAAGAAATAGAAAGTAATGCTAAGAGATGGATAAGCACGGAATCCCCTACTTATCAGGAAAGAGGGGGTAGTAATCTGGAGCTTGTATCAAGTGAAAAATTGGAAGGTGAGTCGATGTTTTGGTACGATCCGGATACGGGACGAATGAAAGAGTTTACAGATGAATTTTACGAGATGGTATTTACTTTTCAAACTGAGTACGATGGCTACGGCATGGTGTTGGCTAGTGAGTCACCTCGAGCGAATAACGAAACAAGGGAGTTGGTGGTGAGGACAGTTCACAACCAAGTTTACAGCGCGGTTGTGGACGGTGAATATGACGATTATAAAGGAAGTTACATAAATTAATTTTCATAATGGAAATTTTCTTGGACAAGGAACTATATGATGCCAGGGCTGTAAGTAGCACGGTGAAGGTCTACAACGAAGAGGGAGTAGGTAGTTTTGAGATAAAGGAGAGGGAGAATTCTTTTGTGGTAAAGAGTAATGTGGACGATGAGGAGATAGAGGGTGAGTTTTGCAACTTTCTGATTGCAGAAACAAAGCATCTCTCGAACACATCGAAACAGTAATACGGCAACACCAAGACCATGGGAAGCAGAGTAGATGTAAAACTTGGATTTACTTGTAACAACTATTGTTCTTTTTGTGCTCAAGGAAAAAAAAGGGACAGGTTCGAAGATAAGTCAACAGAGGAGATCAAGGATATAATAAAGAAATCCAGAGAAAAGCACGATTCAATTGTTTTTACGGGTGGAGAACCTACACTAAGAAATGATTTACCGCAACTTGTCTCTTATGCCAAAGGGCTTGGTTTTAGGGAAATACAGATCCAGACCAATGGAAGAAGATTTGCTTATATCGATTACTGTAAGGAAATGATAGCGAGCGGAGTAAATCAGTTTGCCTTGGCTCTCCACGGCTCAAGTTCAGATGTTCACGACGGACTCACCAAAGCAAAGGGTAGTTTTCTTCAAACATTGCAGGGAATTAAAAATTTGGCATCTCTTAATCAGTACGTAGGAGCAAACTGCGTAATAACCAAGCCTGGTTACAGAGGTTTCCCCGAGTTGGCTGATATACTGATAAAGGCAGGGGCTAGACAGTATCAATTTGCCTTTATACACATAAATGCGGACATAAAAGAAGATTCTGCGGAAATAGAAAGGTTGGTACCCAGAAAGAGCGAAGTAATGCCTTACATAAAAAAGGGTCTTCAAAAAGGAATTGATGCCGGGAAGAATGTCATGACGGAAGCCATTCCTTTGTGCTTTATGAAAGGTTATGAGAGCTATGTGGCGGAGTGTGGAAAAATACCTGATGGAGATGTATATGATGCGGATTTTACCATTGATAATTATCAAAATCACAGAAAGAATGAAGGAAAGAAAAAAGGTGAGAAGTGCAAAGAATGTAAGTATTTTAAAATATGTGAAGGTCCTTGGAAAGAATACCCGGACATATTCGGGTGGGAGGAGTTTATACCGGTAAAAAAGTAAAAGCTAAAAATTAAAAACAATGGATAAGGAGAAAAAAGCCGAGAGATTAGCAATAGTAGCGGGGATATCCTTTATTATCGGGCTGGGAGCAGGCTTTCTGCTTTTTGGGCCCGGAATACCACAGATTACGGTACAATATGGCAACGAAGTGACCGAACAGGAGGAGAGGGTGGAAATGGATGAGGAGAGGGAAAGAGCGGAAGAAGAGCTTCCCGAGGGGATGGTAGAGGGTGATGTTCTCGCTGTAAACAGAGAAGATAACTTTATAGAAATTGAAGTAAGAAAACCGGAGGATTTAGAGGGAAACTATACGGTTTTTGTGGACGAAGCTACAACCACCTTTCGAGAACTATATTTAGAGGTTCGTGATTATGGAGATGCGGAGAGAAGAGAAGAAAGGGAGAGCAGTTTCGATCAAATTGAGGAAGGTAGACAGGTTTTGATTACAACCAAAGGAGAGTCGGAGAGTGAAGAGAAAGGGGAATTGGTCGCTGAAAGGGTTCTTGTGGTAATAGAGGAAGGATAGCTCTAGAAGGGGGAAGGTATAAAAAAGTTAGCCAGAAGATCAAAGTTTGCCTCGCAAGCTGTCCAGCAGTGGTTGCACAGACGGGGGGACATCTCTTTCCTTGACCTGACTTCTCTGCTACAGATGAAAAACGCGCCGGAGCTATTTACATAGATTCGATTTATTCCCGCATAGCAAAATCCTCTTTTTTCTCTGGCAATGGTTTTTCTTAGTTCTTGGAGATATCTCTTATTCAAAAAACTCATTTCTTTCTTATTGACCTTACGAAACTTGTCGATTATAGCAAGCTTCTCCTCTTTGCTTAGTTCCTTTATGTAGTTATTGTCGGTGTTGTGATAAAAGCTACTTATGGCGGCAAAATTAAGCCATAAAGCGTCTTCTTTTTTTATCTCTTCAGCGTCTTTTTTTCTACTGATGGTGATAATTTTGTAAAAGGAAAACGACCCTTTAAAGCGTAGTTTAAGCTGGTTTGCCACTTTTTCCGTCTCTTTATAATTCAAGAAAGCATTTTTTATGCCGGTTTTTTCAACTCCCCATCTTTCGTTTGGAATATATTGCAGTCCGAGAGAAATAATGAGATTAGGATGCGAGGAAAGAATCTTTTCAATGGTCTCCTTAACGCTTTGCGGTTTGGAGCAGTTGGTGTTAACCGAAACATATTTCAATTTTGGGTTTACGTTTTTGGCATGGTTTATGAACTCCAAGAGTCGTCTCTCATAAAGGAAAGGTTCTCCGCCGGTGATTGACAAAAAGAAAAGTTTCCCCTCGTACCTTAGGAGTATTTCGTGCTCTGTTTTTTTGTCGAGAACCGAATCCTCTTTCTTTTTCCAGTTGCCACAGGTCGCGCACCTGTAGTTGCAGTTCTCGCAAAACTTTACCATAAGGCGACAAGGGTCCGAGTAGTTTTTTCGGAAAAGGCGATACACCCTTGTCTTTATTATTTTAAAAACCAGACTCAAATACCAGACAGTTTTTGAAAATATCTGTTTCACTGGACTAGGTGGTGAAATTAATCATTCTGTGATTCATTCGCGGAGGTCTGCTTTTGGAGCTATTTTTCCATTTTTGTTTCGGCTCGGGAATAGAGTGGAATAATTTCCAGCAATGGGGATCGGGAGCCGTAGAGTCACCAAAGTGGCTATAAGAAAGGCACTTGGCGCCCCCAAGACATCTTTCAAAAAGATCACAGCGATAACAGACATCGTTGATGTTTCTATAATTCCTCAGAGCTTTCATCGTTTCCGAGTTATAGTAAATATCCTCAAAAGATTCCTTTAGCAGGTTCCCGGAAAAGAGAGGAAGCCTTCTACAGGGATATACATCTCCGTCAGGCATAAGGGTAAAACTAAGGTAACCGGCAGAGCATCCGCTGGAATGGTATTCGGGTATATCTTGCTCTAAAATCCCGTCCTCGCAACCGAGGGTAATTAAAGGAGAGCTGCTCTTTTGGTTTACTTTATGTAAGTAATGCCACAAGGCTCTCAGCTTTCCGGGAGTAAGTGTGGATTTTTCCATCCCCCTGCTGTTTCCAAAATGAACACACCTTCTTATTCCCAGACGAGCATTGAGTTTTTTGGCTAGTCTTACTACTCCGGGAACTTCGTTTATATTTTTCTTTGTCACTGTCATGGAGAGGCTTGTTTTTAGCCCCTCTTCTTTTAGCAACTTAGCTCCGTAGATTGCCCTGCGGAAGGATCCTTTTCCGCGAATCTGATCGTTTATCTTCTCCAGCCCCTCAATGCTTATTTGCGCATAGTCTATCTCCAAGTTTTTAAGTTTTCGCACATTCTCTTTGTCAAGAAAAATTCCGTTGGTCATGACTCCGTACTGAAAGAGGTTCTTCTTTCTGAACAATAAAAAAAGGAGCTTGAAGAAGTCCTTTCTAATCAGCGGTTCTCCGCCAGTTAGGGATATTCGAACATTTTCCTTTTTCAGGCTCCATCTTATAGTCTGTTGCTCAAAATCATTTAGTATTTTTTGCAACGCATCAAGAGGGAGATCACTTGATAGGTAGTTTGGATCCTGATAGCAATGCTTGCATTGCAGATTGCATGACTCTGTGATGTGCCATTGCAAATGAAAAGAGTTTGGGCTGTAGGAGGCCATAAAACAGGGCAGAGTAGTGCGTGAAACCGTTTTTATTCAGCAAAGAGGTATTAGTAGTGTTGGCAACTACCATGACAACTACTGTGTGAAGCGTGAGAGCCGTGGGAACTATGAGAAAAGTGCGAACCGTGCGAACCGTGCGAGCTGTGCGAAGTGTGCGAACCGTGCGAGCTGTGCGAACCGTGTGAACTGTGTGAGAGATGAGAAGAGTGAGAGAAGTGAGACGAATGAGAAGTGTGAGAACTGTGCGAAGAGTGGGATGAGTGCGAACCGTGTGACGAGTGTGAGGCATGTGAACTGTGAGATGCGTGGGAATTATGTGAGCTGTGTGACGTGTGGGACGAGTGTGATGCGTGACAATCGTCAACTGGATCGATCGCACTTGAGTGGTATGCGAGCACATTTTCCAAGTGAGTTGCGGCGGAAAGCTGTGAAAGACCATCGGAGTCTTTGCCAGAGGTGCCAGTATTGTCTGTGGAGGGGTCTTCAAAAAAGCTGTTGTGACCGGGGGAGCCGTTCATGGCAACAAACAAACTAAGCACAGTGACGTTTATGCCCAGTTCCACAATGCTTTCTTTACTCATCTTTCCCTCTTCTTTGCGAAGGAAGCTTTTTATGTCCTTTTTTACCTTTGGGAGTTTTTTCTTCATAGTGGGGCGAATAGTTTACTATAAATATACTTAGAGGATTATAGAAAGAATTCCTAAAAGAGTCAACAGTGTATTCTTTTATGAGTGTTTTTAATATGATATACTGGGCTGCCGGTAAATAAACAGAGTATGAGCAAGAAGACAAAAAAAACCGTCGTCTTTGTTAGTTACAAGTGTAACAACAACTGCAGATTTTGCATGGAACAAGACGAAAGAGATTACCCTCCCCGGAGCAAAGAAGACGTTCTAGGGGCAATAATGCAAGCAAAAAAACACGGCTCGACTTATCTGGAAATAATAGGAGGTGAGGCGACAATAAGAACGGACCTTTTAGAGATTATTCGTTTTGCAAAAAAGCTCGGTTTTGAAACCGTAATGATTGCCACCAATGGCCGGATGCTCTCTTATAAAGAATATGCCTACAACTTAATAGAGGCGGGACTAAACAGCATCGTGTTTTCCATACACGGTCACGACGAGAAAACCCACGACCATCTCACAAGATCGCCGGGGAGTTTCGAACAATTGCAAAAGGGCTTAAGGAATGTGCAAGAAGCTATAGATTACTTTAAAAAAGATGTTCATATAGGATCCAACACTACGATCGTAAAACCCAATTACCGCTCTCTTCCGAAGATAGGAGAGTATATACGCTCCCATGGAATTACAAATAGCGAGTTTATTTTTGTCGACTGTACCGAGGGCGGTGCTTATAACAATTTTGAGCAACTCGTTCCAAAAGTTTCGGAGGCAGCTCCTTATATCAAAGAATGTCTTGACCTTCTCGATGTGGAGAACACTCCCAGGAGTAACTGGGATGTGAGGTACGTTCCCTTATGTCTTTTTCCGAAACATCTTAACCAGATCAGTGAAGTAAAAGAGGTGAAGGTTTTCGAGACAGCTCAAATAGGCAGAGGATCTTCGGGAGCCGGGGAGTACAACTATCAAGAAAAGAGGAAGAATATGCAAAGAATAAAGCCCGAGAAGTGTATGGGGTGTGCTCTCTATGACTATTGCGAGGGAGTGTGGACCACATACTTTGAAAAATACGGAGATGAAGAACTTTCGCCCTTGACAGAAATCACAAAAGAGCAAGAGAAAAAACTTAACTTTATCTAATCCAAAATGAGTACTTACTGCGTGTGGAACTTGTGTAACAGCAACTGTATTATGTGCACTAATCCGAAGGACTTTCGTAACTTGGAGGATGCGAAAGAGTATACCGATCAAAAGATTTTGGAAAGAATGGAATCGGACAGAGAGAGCATTGAGAGAAGCAACAGCGATATAGGGCTTACAGGTGGGGAGCCGACAATAAGACCCGGATTTACAAGCTTTTTAAAAGAAATAAGAAGAAGATTTCCGTCAAATACTATTGCTTTTGCTACTAATGGGCGTATGCTCGCCTATGAAAACTTTACCAAGGAGTTTCTGAAAGTGGGGAACCTTAGGCTTCAGTCGGTGGTACATTCAGCAGACAGCAAGGTACATGATGAGATAACGAGATCGCCGGGGAGCTTTGAGCAGACCAAAAAAGGATTAAAAAATTTTTTCAAGTACAGGAGCGGGACTCAAACGATGGAGCTTCGGATTATTTTATTAAAACAAAACTACAGAGAATTAGAGCCGCTAGTCAAGATGATATATGAAGAGTTTCCTTCTGTGGACAGACTGGTTATAATTTTTCCCGAGTACGAAGGCCATGCAGGCAAGAACTTGGAACACATCAAGGTGACTTTTGAGGATGTTCGCCCTTATGTTGAAGATATAGTCGCGAGATGGTCAAAGTCTTTTAAGTACCTGTATCTCTACCATTTTCCTCTCTGCGCAATAAGTTATCGTTACTGGGAACACTTGGTTCGTTCGCTTCCTCCGGGTTACCACGAGCTGTTTTTTATGGAAAAATGCAACAACTGTTTTTATAAAGATTGCTGCCTAGGAGTTTATAAAGACTACGTTCACTTCTTTGGAGAAGAATATTTTTCGCCATTGAAAGAAAGGAAGGAGGTTGAAAAGAATCACGATAATTATCAGCACCCCATAAAACTAAAAAAAAGAATCTAATTACTAGGGCTTCTTCATTTCGTAAAGGAAAATAGGGTACCCTTCCTTTTCGTAAGACAATATCTCTCTTTGTAAATCGAGGTCTCTGAGGGCCTTTTCTTGAAACCTTGCGGGGTCTATGGCGCGATAGAAACTGATGCCGTGTTCGGGGAAAAGGCCAATACTAGACTGAGATATATATACTTTACTTCCCGATGGTATATTGGGCATTACTCTTCTCCAATCCTCGGGTGTTTCGACGCTGACAAAAACTCCATTAACCGGCATAACGCGTAGATAGGTTCTTGTTCCATTGGAGATAAAATAGACGTCGCTACCTCCCGATACGTCAAAATCCTCTTTAAACAGGCGTGATACTCGGTTTTCGTAACTGAGCTCTCTGTGCTTGAAGTATTCTTCTTGAAAAGGGAGGCTTCCACGGTATACTTCGTGAAAGATTTGTGGGTCAATCATCAAGTGTTTGTGGTCGCGGGAAGTCGCGGGAATAATAAAAGTAATGACTGTGAAAAAAAGAAGAAGTTGTACAAAAAAGTAGAAAAGAAAAGGTCTGCTACCCAATAGCTTGGACACTCCCATTCCTGCTAGGAAAAGCAAGGGGGTGTAGACGACCGGCATATACCTATGAGCACTTACTCCGCCTACAGCATGGAAGTATTCGTAGTAAAAGAGTAAGAATAAAAACAGGAAAAGGAAAAAGATAACGCTTCTTTTTTGTAGAGAGGTACTGTTTTTATTAAAGAGTATAACTAAGGAAAAAAGAGCGAAAAAAAGAATCACCCCGTTTAAATTGTGTAGGTTAACGAGTGTGGTGAGGCTCTCGGAAATGCTTTCAAAGAAGAAATCCGAGGCGCCGATTATTACTTGAGAGATATAGTAAAATAGATCACCACCGTACTCGTAGGTTCTTCCGTGTAGTGCGTAATCCTCCTGGGCATCCCAAAAATATTTAAAAAGCGAAAGAAAAGTCCTTGGTATCAGAACTGTAGCGAAAAACAAGAAAGGGAGGAGGTGCTTCCGGAAATTTTTTTTAATAAAGAAAGCGTAGAAAAGAATAAAGACATAGGGAAAGAAGATGAATTCAACCCTCGATCCTACGGCCAGCAGAGCCGATGCCAAAGCGGGTACTAGATAAAAATTATTATCGGTCTTAATCTGAATGGAGGCAAAAAAGAGAGATAAAACAAGAAAAAAGATGGGTAGAAGGGTGTACTCTTCCACCACACCCATTAAAATAAAAACCGGACTTATCAGATAGAAGAAAGAGGATGCGTAGGCTGCTTTTTTGTCTTCCGTTAAGTTGTAGACAAGAATGTAAATAAGAAAGACCGTAAGAAAAAAAGTGACAGAATTGAGAGCTACTAAAAAATCGTAACTTATTCCTCCCAGCAACTCGGAAAAGAACTTCGTTCGCCATAAATAGACAGGGGTTCGAACGTCACCCATGATCTCGGGAAAACCTTCATAATTGGTCATTGACATCAGCCAAACACCGAAATTTCTTCCCGAAAAATCCTTAGGAAGGACGAAGATCATCCAAAACAAGAGAGCAGTGTTTGTTCCTATGATAAAATAGGGGATTTCCTTAAAATAACCAAAAAGCTCCCTCCACTTAAAGGCAGTGCATAAGACTACAACAAGCACGGCCAGAGCAAGACCTCCTCCCGAAAAAACCTGAATAGTTGATATTGTTTTTAGGAGCTCGTAATCCATCTGAAAAAGAGTGAGACTAAATTACACCATGTTAACAGGTTAAAAAAAGCAAGTCAATTGACAGAATGCTCCTCTTTCTTGATTTCTACAAATGTGATATAGTGCCCTAGCATTAATACTTTAAGTACATAAAACATGGAAGAGATTACCAAAGTGGATACCGAGAAGAGCAAGGTCTCTGTCTCTGTCGACAGAGATATCTACAGTCTCGAAGCTATTTATGATGCTGCGTATAATTTCCTGGAGAAGGTTTATGTTTTTCTCAAGAAAGGAGAGGAAAACAGTATAGAAGTTCAACTCAAAAGCAAAGAGAAGGCGGGGGAAGAAGAATTGATGCAAATTGCTGGAGAGTTTTTGAACGAACTTGTTAATACTTCTCTTAGAATAAGTATCTCTAAGGAGAACAAAATGATAAGGGAGTATATTGTCAGCACGGCTCTAATAGGCGCCTCCAGGGACTTGCAAGAACAGGTTGGAAAAAAAGAAAACGAAAGAAAGGAAGAGAAGGAGGAGGGTGAAGAGGATCCTCTGGGAATTGCTGTTCCGTGGGAAGAAAAAAACAAAGGTAAAAAACAAGAAGAGTAAAGTCATGACATTTAAAGAACTGGGAAACGTAAAAATAAAAGAAGGGTATTTGAACCAGTTTTATTTTGATAAGCTCGGTGACGGATATCTTTTGACTAATGATTTTGGTAGCTACGCCTTTCTTTCTTTGGAAGATTTCAGAAGCCTCTTGGAGGGAAAGCTGGATGAGAAGGCGGATCTGTACCAAGACTTACGAAAAAAAGGATTCATAAGAAGAGATCTGTCGGAATACGGTCCCTTGGTGGCGCAATACCAAAAATGCAAAGGATCGCTTTTTTCTGGCCCCGGTCTCCATATTGTCGTTGTAACGGAAAGATGTAATCAGAACTGTATATATTGTCAGGCCAGCGCGAAAGGAATGAAGGATAGTTCTCTGGATATGGATAAAGAGACTGCTCAAAAAACCGTTGACAGAATATTGGAAGCTACCAGCCCGGTTATCACCATTGAATTTCAAGGAGGAGAGCCTCTGGTGAATTGGGAAGTGGTTAAGTTTATAGTGGAATACGCCAAAAAAGAAGCCAAAAAAATAGGAAAAAAAGCAAGATTCTCTTTGGTTACCAATCTCTCTCTTATGGACGAGGAGAAGATGGATTTTCTAAACAGAGAGATCATAGGTGTGTGTACCTCTCTTGACGGGCCGCGGGAAGTGCATAACCGTAACAGGCCCTATCCTAAGGGAGATAGTTACGGGGAAACCGTTAAGTGGATAGAAAGGTACAGGGAAAAACAAAATGAGCTGCAGAAAGAAGGAAGGGATAAGATGAGAATAAGTTCACTTGTTACTATTTCCAAAATATCTCTCGATTATCCCAAAGAGATTGTAGACGAGTATATGAGATTGGGCTTCCCCGGGATTCACTTGAGGCCGCTTAGTTATCTGGGATATTCTGCAGGAAACTTTAAACAGCAGATGGGATACTCTATGGAAGATTTCATGGATTTTTGGAGGAAAGCCCTTGATTACATCATGGAGCTAAACATCGAGGGGAATTTTTTTCGAGAAAGGGGGGTGGAGTTAATGTTAAAGAAGATTTTGGCAAAGAATGATCCAGGTTTCACAGATCTTCGATCTCCTTGCGGAGCGGCGACAGGGCAGATGCTCTATAATCATGACGGAGACGTTTTTACCTGTGATGAGGGAAGAATGGTGGAGGAGGATATTTTTAAAATAGGGAATGTTTTCGAGGACGGTTACGAAGAAATGATAAACAGTGATACAACGCATGCAATGATGACAGCTTCTTTACTGGAGAATGAGCCGTGCCATAACTGTGTTTACAAGCCTTATTGCGGAGTATGTCCAGTCAAGAATTATGAGCATTGCGGGACCCTTTTTCCTCAAATTAAGAACACGGAGTGGTGCAAGTTACACAAAGGACAGTTTGACTATATCTTCTCCAAGCTGAAAGAAGAAAAGTACAAAAAGATTCTTGAAGGATGGATCAGTTCTCCCAAGTGATAACAAACTCTATAAACCTTTTGTTTTTAGTGCCGCTTCTTATAATAGGTGCGGCTGCGACCTACTGGGACTTGAAAAAAGGAGTGATTCCGAACAAGCTTATTTTGATCGGATTTTTGTGGGGCGGTTTGATGTATTTTTCGCTTTTTCTTTATAATACCTTTTTTCTAGGCTCGGATCTTCTTCTTGCCTATATCATAGAGGCTCTAATGAACGGGGTAATAGCTGTTCTGACAGGGTATATGATATGGTATCTCAATTTTTGGTCCGCTGGAGACGGAAAGCTTTTTGGACTTTTTGGATTTCTTTTGCCGCTTGGTTTCTATGCCGGCCATTATATCGATTATTTTCCCGCCTTTGCGCTGCTCGCCAATCTTCTTGTACCTTTGCTGTTTCTTTTTATTTTCAAGGCGGGAGTGTGGATTTTTGGAAAAAGAAGGGATATAAAAAAATTTTTACTTGATCCGCGTTCTTATAGTCGAGAAAATGTTAAGAGGTATGGGAGAAGCGTTTTTCTTTTTGTGACTGCCATTACATTTGCGATGATAATTATTCACGGGTTGGTGACTATTTTCAGGGAATATCTCGGAGTCTCTCCTAACGGATTTGTTATTTTTGTTCTTCTTCTTGCTGTTATGTACGTGATTAATCTCCTGAGAAGAAAGACAAAAGCTGTGGATTTTGTCAGATACGGAGTTATTTTAGCTTTCTTCGGAAATTTTGCCGTTAGAGGAGATATTGAATCCGTTATGCTTTTTATAAGAATGATTCTTGTCTTTGCTCTCATAATCGGCCTTCTGAGGAGTATTTTATTCTTATACGTCAGAAATGAAGGAGTTAAGCGAGTAAAAGCCAAAGATATCCGAGAAGGAATGGTTCTTACCAAGGAATGGAAAAAATATCTTACCGAAAGAATTTCTCAACTTACTAAAAAAGGTAAACATAAAAGCTTTCAGGACATAAGAACGGAGGGTCTTACCAAAAAGCAAGTGGAGATAATCAAGGAGCTTTTTCAAGATGATGAAAAATATGAAGTGGAGGTTGCGGACACTCTTCCTTTTGCATCCTTCATGCTTCTGGCTGTCGGAATATCCGTGGCAACTCACACCAGTTTCGTTCCTTTTATTATCTACTTTTTTAACTCTCTAATTTACTTCTAAAGAGCTTGAAAAGACTCTTTAAGTAGCTTTTTAGTTCTCTGGGATCTACCTTCGATTTGCCCCTTTCTCTTCCTTTGAAGGTGATGGGGGTTTCTTTTACCTTAAACCCTCCTTTTTCCGCTCGCATGACGGTCTCGATTTGGAAGGCGTAACCCCGAGAAACAAACTTCTCAAAGTCATAAAAGAAAAGAAGTCTTTTGCTGTAATATTTAAAACCTGAAGAGCAATCCTTGGTCTTTATTCCCAGCAAAGTTCTGCTTATGCCTCTGGCCAGGTAGCTCATTAACTTTCTTTTTCGGCTCCAGTTTAGCGTTTTTCCTCCTTTTATAAACCTTGATCCTACAACCAAATCGGTATTTTCCGCCAATCTTATCATCTTGGAAAGATCCTTTGGAGAGTGGGAGAGATCTCCGTCCATGGTAACTACACCGTCTACCTCTAGGCGGAGAGCTTTCTTTATTCCGCTTATAATAGCCGCATGAAGACCTTCTTTTTTTTCTCTGTGAACAGCTTTAATGTTCTTGTGGGTGGCCGAGTATTTTTCTATTATCTCTCCGGAGCTATCCGAAGAGCTATCGTTTACCATGACGATTAAGAAATTCTCTTCAAGTGCGAGAAGTTCGTTAAGAAGAGGAGGTATATTCTCCTCCTCGTTGTGTACGGGAATAACTACGGCGATATTTTTTTTCATGATTTCCAATTTTTTAGCGCTTTTTTCCACCTGGAAAAAGTTCCTATGTCTTGCCAGGACCCTTGCCAGCGATAACCGCCAAGCTTTTCTTCTTTTACCAGTTGAGGAAATAGGTCTGTCTCCAACATACTAAAATGAGCTTGCGAAAAGTAATTTTTTACGGAGGGGTGAAAAATGTATAGACCGGCGTTAACAAACCGGCTGGGAGGATTTTTTGGTTTTTCTATAAAACTGGTGATCTTGTCTCCCCTTAAGAATGCGACACCGTATGACGAAGGGTCGACAACCTCGACCAGAGCCATGGTGGCCAAAAGGTCTTTTTTTTCGTGCCATACAATCATATCACGTAAGCATATATCCTTTAATTCGTCTCCGTTGGAAACTACCAGAGTTTCATCTATCCAAGAGCTTTCTTTTAACAGGGGGACCAGTGTTCCCGAGGGCGAATCTTCTGTCAAGAAACTTATGCTTTCTTTAGGAAAGCACTTCTCTTTCCATTTTTCAAAAACAGAAGCGTGCTGGTGAGGTATATTTATTTTTATGTCCCTCACCCCGTTTCTTAGATAGAGTTCGACCAGATGACTGATAACCGGTTTTCCTCTTACGGGGAAAAGAGGCTTGGGTAGCTTGTAGGTTATTGGGCGAAGTCTGGTTCCTTTTCCACCTGCAAGAATAAAACCTTTTGGCATGCTATTCTTTAAAAACCACGTACTTGTAACCGAAGAAGTTCCAAAAAGCGGCAATTGCTATACCGCAAACTGCTCCCATATTAGCATGGATTGTTTTTTCGAGGAAAGGGAAGATGGTCTCGAAAAGAAAAAAGAAAGAAGTGGAAAGGACGACGTTAATTCCTATACCGACAACGGCTACCAGGAAAAACAGCAGAAGCTCGACAGGAACTCCTCTTGTTGTGTTTGGTTTGCGAAAAACCCAGCTTTTATTCCAGTAGAAGCTGTTAAGGGTTGCGATTAAAACGGAGAGCGATCTGAACAAGGCATAGGAGAAAAACCCATTTCCCAGCCCGAAAGAAAAAATCAGTAGATTTAAAATTGAAAAATCCACAAAGAAGTTCACCAGGCCGATAATAAGATATTTTCCGAATTGAGTCTTTGTGGTATTTGAGGTATTCATTGGATTTTCGAAAATGAACCGATTATCATACCTCATCAGGTCTTACTTTTTCCAGAAAATCATCCATTTTAATCATCTCTTCTGCGTTTTTTTCTCCGAAAAGCCCCATATCTTCTTTATTGAAGCCAGAACATCTTCTCGAAAAAGGGCACTTTGAGCAGGAAGCTATTTTTACACTTTCCATGGGAGAAGTATTTGATAATCCCTTAAAATCCCAGTTCTTCTCTTTCTGCATTTTCGGAAGATGGGAGACATTAGGAGGTAATTGCACGGGAAGAGTGCATCTGGGGAAAAAACCAATGATCATAGAAGGAATGTTCGAGCTCAAAGAGAAAAGGTTTTTAAGAAAAAATTGCTTCTTTTCTTTAAAGCTTAAAGCTACTTTTTTCGCATTACTTTTGACTGTATCCTTCCTTAGGAGAAGCTCTTGTATCCCGACCGATGTAACTGTGTTAAGGTCTCCAAGTCTTTTTACTAGCAAGGGAAGGCTGTTTTTGTTGTTTTTCATAAGAACTAGGCGAAAATGAATAGAGGCGCCACATTTTCTCAGATTACAAATACCCTCCAAGGCCTCCCTGAAGGATCCCGTTCTGCCGGTTACTTGGTCATGAACCTTCTCCTCTCCGTGAAGAGTTAGGGCAACACTTTTCAGACCGGAATCTATCATTTTGGCGGCAAACCTCTTATCAGCAAACATTCTGCCGTTGGTACTTAGCGTTATCTTTTTATATCCTTGTTTTTCAGCCTCTTTTACGAGTTTGATAATGTCGGAGTGTACTGTAGGCTCTCCGCCGGTGAAATTAATCGAGTCGTGGTTTTTAACCTCTTTCCTTACTTTTTCTAGAAGCACGCCTCGTTCGACTTCCCTTCCTTCCTCCTTACTGTCAATGCTACACATAAGGCAGGCATTGTTGTACATGTTGCCTGTAAAAACTATAAGCTCTCTTGTCATTTTGTTGCTCTTAATTTCGAGTGACTACCCAGACATAAGGAGTCGGAAACAAATTCCAGAAAAAGCATTTTTTTGTTTTTTAAAAAAAGTTTTTTTCCAGAAAATCGTCCATTTTAATCATCTCTTCCGCGGACTGCTTTCCAAAAACCTCAAGCTCTTTCTGGTTGAGGCCGAAACATCTGTCGGAAAAGGCGCACTTCGCACAGGCGGCTGTTTTTTTATGCCCCTGGCTGAGGAAGTTTTTATTCAATCCCCCGAAATCCCAAGCGGTTTTTTTCTCGTGTTTCGTAATGTGAAGGACATTGTCCGGAAGATGGATGGGAAGAAGACATCTTGGAAAATTAATTATGCTTACGAGGGGAAATTTTTCACTGATAAAAGGTAGATTGTTCAGAAAAAACACTTTCTTTTGTTTAAAATCCGCGGCAATTTCCGTAACCTCTTTTTCTGTTGCTCTTCCTGTAAAAACAAGTTCTTGTAAGCCGACGCCGTCAATTTTGAGAGTCGTAATATTTTTTAAAAGGAGAGGGAGGCTTTCCATGTTATTTTTCATAACAACAGAAATAACGAACACCCCAACTCCCTTTTTTTGCAGATTTTCTACCCCTTTTAGCGCCTCCTCGAAAGCGCCATTTTTTTGTGTTATTCGATCATGCACCTCCTTTTCTCCGTGCAGGGCGACAGCTGCTCCCGCAAGCCCGGCATCCGCCATTCGGACAGCAAACTCCTCGTCGGAAAAATTACGACCATTAGTACTTACGGTTATTTTTCGATATCCTTGCTTTTTAGCCTCCTTTACAAGGCTGAGAATGGCGGGGTGTTCTGTAGGCTCTCCTCCTGTGAAGTCAATACTAGCATGATCCTTGGCTCCTTCTTTTATCTTTTTTAAAAGCACTTCCGTGTCAATTTTTTGTCCTTCTTTGTCACTCTCAAGGCTGCACATCAGGCAAGCGTTATTGCACATCCTTCCCGTAAAAACTACAAAATCTCTTGACATAGTATTTAATGATAACTCTTCAAGTATAAGGGAAGAAGACGGACGGAGTCAAATAAAAAAAAGAAGGCTTGCAAAACCTTTCTGGGCGAAGATAATTTCCAGAGTCAAATCTTGTTCGGGGGCAATAATTATGGTATCTTTTTTAAAGATTATTCTTTACAAAACCATGAAAGGAAGAAGAAAAAAGGCGATAAAAAAGAAAGAAAAATATCAACAATATTTCCAGCGTGATCTGTTTACCGGAAGGGAAAATTACTCAACCTCCGGCTTGACAACCTATTTCATTGAAAAGATTCATGGAAAAAGAGAGCTTTATGCCGATGATATCTGGAGAGAGTGGGAAGGGGTCTTGAAGAATAAAAGAGACAATCTCAACCTAAATTTTTACACACACGTGCCGTACTGTACCGAGAGGTGCGCTTACTGCTGCTCTTTCAGCAACAAGTTGCAAAGAGAAGAAGAGCTGGAGGAATATGTGAACAGCTTAGTAAAATATTACCGCTACTTTCAAGGTCTTTTCGAGGGGGTGGTTTTTGATAATCTGTATATTGGCGGAGGAAGTCCTAATATTCTAAGTGAGGATCTTCTGGAAAAAATGCTTTCCGCTATTTTCGAGTGCTTTGCCTTTACAAGGCGAGGAGAAAGAACAATGGAGAACGCGCCCCGCAACTCTTCTTTTAGGAAACTGGAAATAGCGAGGAAGAAAGGTATAAACCGAGTCAGTTTTGGTGTTCAGACTTTTAATAAGGAGGTGCTGGAGAAAAGCAATCGCCTGGGGCAGACGGAAGAGGAGGTAAAAAAAGCTGTTGGTGACGCAAAAAGACTGGACTTTAAGCACATAAACATCGATCTGTTGATGGGACTTTACGGAGAAAGTGTGGAATCTTTTGTTGAGAGTTTTAAGAAAGCGACAGAGTTAGAGCCGACCACCATAAGCATCTACTCGCTACAGCCGACAGGGGGCTATCTGAGTACGGTGTATCATAAGACCAGGGAGGAGTTTTTCGAGCACAGAAGAAAGATGATCGAGGAATCTATGAAAAAGATACTGGAGATTACGCAAAAGGGGGAGTATTTTGTGGGAGGATTGGATGAGGTGGGAAAGGAAGAGGAGATGCGGAAACATTTTAATACCGAAGATTGTTTTCAGGTAAAGAGAAGAGATAGAGTGCCTGAGAAAAAGGAGGATGCTCTTGCTGGCTTTTCCAACGGAGAACTCTTGGAAACAGCTTACGTTTCTATTCCAATAGAGGGTCGAAACGCCATCTTCGGTCTGGGCAAAGGAGCAGGGTCCTTTATCCCCGGGAAAATGCAGTATTCAATGGAAGACCCGCTAAAAGAAAATCCCTCAGAGTATAAGTTTAGTGGTATAGAGTACGACCTGAGAAAAGAAATGATGAGAAGCATAATAGCCACTTTATCAACAAGAGAATTTGTTTCTCTGGAAAAGTTTAAGGCGGATTTTGGCAAAAGTCTTTTGAAAGAATTTAAGAAACCAATAAGAGAGCTTCAAGAGATCGGGGTAGTCAGGGTTGAAAACGGTAAAATGTATCTCGATTGTGAGGATCCGCAAGAGAGGTTTGTTTATCTTCTTTTTTTTCTTGATGAGAGAGATGTTGTTGGTTGTGCGAAAAAAGAAAGGAAAAAAAGAAAAGAAAAGGAGGAGAAGGATTCAAAGAATGAGGAGATGGAGATAAGTGAGGAGCTGAGAAGAAAGATAGAGAAGACTAAAAAAGAAGAGGGTGAGCGGTGTACGGAAAGAGTTGAGGGTACGGTTGTAAAGAAAGAGAAGAACAAGATTTCCGTCAAGACAAAAGAGGGATCGGTAAAGAACATTGACCTCGAAAAAGAAGTCCTTTTTGTCGAATCTTTTCTGGATCCGGACAATTTCTACCAAGCCAGGAAAAAGAGAGAAATATCTTTTGAGGATATATTGCCAAGCGATGAAGTGGTAGTCTTTGTCCACGATTCCGAAAAGAAAGAGTCGGTGATTATGGTAACGAAGATATCGGTACTTGGAGAAGGGTGACTTTTTTTAAAGTTTAGTGTAGGATAAAACAAAAGAAAAAGTGATTAAATTATAACTTGAATATTTATGTACAGATACGGAAATCTAATTTATAACGAAATCAGGGGCTGGGTATTTATTGAAGAAGACGGGGAAGAGGAGCTTAGCCAAGGTACGCTTGTGGCGGCACTCAATTATCTCGGGGAAAATGGATGGGAGCTGGTTGTTTACGACAAAGATTTGGGGTATCTTTTAAAAAAGAACGAGAAATAATAAAAGATTGTAGATTATTCCTTAAATAAAAAATAAAAATGTCCAACAAAGTCATACTACTTGTCGTAGCCGCGATACTGCTCATTATTACGGGGGTTTTTTACTTTCTTTCT
>SL_8KL_010_SEDDRAFT_10000085_pt1 | contig 70612 bp, 56 predicted proteins | sample SodLakKL_010_SED_4_FD_11160 | JGI IMG/M metagenome (IMG submission 11160)
TTTCTGTCCAGTGCTTTTTGCGAAAAAGTTTTTTTCGTTGCCCTCGCAATCACTGCCATACTGGCTTATTTATTTTCATGCGTCAGTTCTGTCAATGCAGCGCTTGTAACGCGTTGTATTATGCCCAATTCTGTTTCACTGCCTGAAGTGAGCCTATGAATTGCCGGTGCTTTACCGGTAAACAGGGCAGGTATAATTCTTGTAGTGTCGAATTTATTTACAACTGCAGTATTTATCGTCAAGAAACAACACCAGGAAACAGACCCCCAAAAAAGTTAAACAGAAGCAGGGAGAAAAACAATGGCTGATCATAAAGATGAACTGCTTAAACTGTCAGCGGAAACAAAAGAACTATCAGACTATATCGTCCGCTTAAAGCGCAAGAAAAATAAACTGGAGGAAGGCCCCGCAAAAGATGAGCTGATCAATGAGATCAAGATGAGGCAGTTCCAGGCCTTGTTTTATATCGAGAAGATGGAAAACTTATCGAAGGAAAATAAATCATGAACTCACTTTTCTTTCTCCTCTATCAAGGGAAGAAAGCGGCATGCCCCGACTTCCTGTTTAGTAATATTTCCCTGACTGTCTTTGCTCACAACCAGCAGTTCCTGGCTCAGGGAAGCACCAACTGGAATGACCATGTTGCCGTTCCGGGAGAGCTGTTCAAGTAGTAAATCAGGTATATATGAAGCGGCAGCCGCTACCAGGATGCCTTCAAAAGGAGCTTCTTCGCCCCATCCCTTAGTGCCGTCTCCAACTTTATAGCTGATGTTTTCATAGCCCAGCTTTTTTAGCACTGCCGAAGCGCTCTTCGATAACTTTTCAAACCTTTCGATAGTACAAACGTGCCTGGCCAGTTCAGCCAGTATTGCTGTCTGGTAACCTGAGCCGGTTCCAACGTCCAGGACCTTTTCATCCCCTTTTAACTCTAAGGACTGGGTCATGAGGGCCACAATATATGGTTGCGATATGGTCTGGTCATGGGCGATGGGCAGGGGGTGATCTTCATAGGCCATGGGATGTAGTTCCGGGCTTACAAACTCGTGTCTCGGCACTTTGTAAAAAGCTTCCAACACTTTTTTGTCTGTTATTCCCCGGGATTTTAATTGGGTTTCAACCATGTTGTGACGAAGCCATGTATAGTTTTCATCATTCATCGAGATTAATCTCCGTTCTATTGAACACAAGCGTTTAAATATAATATAACATCGCATGAGGCTTATATCAATTCTTTTCATAAAACCCAGTAACTTATTCTAGCTTTGGATTATGCACAACGACAAAAATTTTCTATATGTCAGGTGTCCGGGAGAAAAGTACCAATAGGTTCAGATCTGGTTCAGATCTTTGCAAAAACTGTTATTAGTGATAGTATAAATGTGACAATATTATGAAAAGGATTGTTTGGTGCGGAAGTCTGGCAATCCAAAAATGATTAATTGGCCGCAAAAACAGCCCGCGGCTGGGAGAGCCTCTATTAAAGACCGGGGCAAGATTCTCGCTTTAAGCGTTTCTGCGCTTATGAACCCGATATCGGGGTGTTCAGCAAGTCGAAAGAAGCTTACATTTATGACGGAGCATAAATAGGGCTGAAGAACAACTCGGGGTTTCCATTTAATGCAAACTGGCAGTAGCAAACCGGAAACATACTATTATAAAGACGGGAGGTGTTGAACATGGAAGATGAATATAACTCAAGATCAAGTCAACTCAGAAAAAAGTCGCCAGGACGCCCGGTAATTTACTTTATTATAACACTCGCTGTGGCAGCCCTGGGGATTGCATTCGGCGTTACCCAGTTCCTGGCAGCCCAATCAATGCGTGAAGAGTTGCAGCCGCTTGAAGAAAGGCTTGACCAGGTCGAGCAGGAAAATGAGCGCCTGAAAGAACAGTATGACGAAATATATGAAGAAAACGAAAAACTGCGCGAAGAAAATAAAATGCTGCGTTCTGAGACGGTAATTGACCACGGCAGCCGCGATACTAATAAAGTAGCCATAACTATTAACAACGGGATGAAAGCCGAACTGATCGATCAGGCCCTTGATAGCCTTGGGGAGTACGATATCCAGGCGACCCTTTTCCCCATGGGATCGTGGGTTGAACGACAACCGGAAGTATGGCGCCGGGCGGTCAAAGAGGGGCACGAACTGGGCAATAGCACCTACAGCCATCCACCTTTAACCAGGATCACCGCGGAGCAAGTCAGTGCAGAGATAAACGGATGGCAGGAAGCGGTGGAAGAGGCTCTCGGTGAGCCCTATCACACTTACTTTTTCCGGCCACCCTACGGTGACGGATTTCTCACCGGACCCAGAGAGCAAAAAGAACAGCTCCAGGAACTTATTGCCGAAAAAGGAATGTTTGCCGTCCTGTGGGATGTTGAGGCGATGTTTGCTTTGCGCCATGGAGCCTACACTTCAGAGCGGATCACTGAACATGTGCTGGCAAATGCCAGGGGCGGAAGCATTGTATTATTGCACTTCCACCCCGAAGATATCGCCGCACTGCCTGATATTCTTTCCGGGCTGCGTGATCAAGACCTCGAACCCTGTTCTTTAAGCGAACTGCTGCTGGCTGAGTCACAGACATAACCGCCGCAAAGAACCCGGATGATTTCAAGTCCTTCATTGCCACTACCATAATCCGCTTACTTCACCTGCCGCAAAAGATCTATTAAACCCCGGTAATGGCTAGACATTTCCCTGTTTTTATGGTATTATAGAAGCGGTTAAAAATAATTATTATTTTGCAATTATTAAAACTGATAGCCTTCATCTGGATAAGGCTGGAAACCATAAAGGGACAGGTTCCGGCCATTTTGTGGGCAATAGCTGTAGTTGATGCTGAAAGGAGGGGTCTCTTGAGCCCGGTTCCAGGTTGTCTGAGTGACTTTTTCTTTATACAGAAAAGACAACTTTTTATTCCTCCGCATAAGATCGCTTTCCACAGCTCCATAAATGGCATCGGCTTCGATCGCGCCTACCTTCCTGAAAACATAAACAATTTCAGCAGTGCAGATATATTGGGCAGGCTTAGTTTTGTTTTTATTGATAAGGCACCAGGCAGATGTGCCCGGGCTTTAGAAAAGTTAGATGCAGGGTTTTATACAAAGGGCCAGAGCCCTGTTGATTTTCAACTGAACTCAAGGAGGACGGTATGAATTACTCGACAATTAAATGTGAGATTAATGATGGTATTCTTATCTTAAGGCTTAATCGGCCCGAAAGAATGAACGCCGTAAATGAGGAAATGTATTCCGAGATAGCGTATCTTCTGCAAAAACACAGGCAAGACGGTGAAGTACGAGTAGTTATCCTGACCGGTTCGGTTAGAATCAAGGATGGCCTTGAAAAACAGGCCTTCTGTGCAGGAGCGGATTTAAAAAAACATTCCGAGGGTGAACGTACCCATGCCCAGAAAAGAAAATACATCGAACAGGCCCACGAAGCAACGCGGCTTCTTTACCGGTATCCCAAGCCCGTTATTGCCGCCGTAAACGGTCCTGCCCGCGGTGCAGGCGCCGAGATGGCCTTTTCCTGCGATTTTATCCTCATGTCCGATGAAGCTACAATCGCTTTTCCCGAAATCGGGCTGGGCACTTTCGTGGGCGGCGGCGTTACGCTGCATCTTCCCCGCATAGTAGGCCTGATGAAAGCCAAGGAATTAATCTACACCGGCAGGGTCCTCGATGCTGCTTCGGCAGTCGACCTGGGTATCGCCCTCTACTCTTACCCCATGGCGGCATTCATGGATAATGTCATGGAATTTGCCGCCGGTATTGCCGGCAAGGCACCCATTTCCATGGCAATGGCTAAGAAACACCTGCAGAGATCTTCGATGCTCGACCTTGAAACGGTGCTCCAACTGGAGGCCGATGCTATCCTTGCCTGCATGGATACCGAAGACTGGCAGGAAGGCGTTAATGCCTTCGCCGAGCGAAGAAATCCGGTCTACAGGGGGAGATAACATGAATCTCGACCGCATATTTCATGCCGAATCGGTGGCGATCATCGGAGCTTCAAAAAATGAAGCAAAACAGGGCTACCAGGCTATTAGAACTCTTCTGGATCAAAAATTTGAAGGCCGCGTTTATCCGGTTAACCCGAAGGAAAACTCTATTCTCGGCCTGAAGTGTTACAGCTCGGTCCTGGATATCCCGGAAAACATCGATCTGGCCCTGATTACCACCCCTGCCCGGACGCTTAAGGATATTCTTATAGAATGCTCTGAGAAAGGCGTTGCCGGGGCGGTAGTAATTGCCGGGGGTTTCGGTGAACTGGGCGAAGAAGGGAAAAGACTGGAAGAAGAGCTGGTAGCCGATGCAAAGGGCATCCGGATCATCGGACCGAACACATTCGGAATGATCAATGTAGCTAAAGGACTCAACCTGGTAGGGCTGCAAAATGTCCCGGAAGGAAATATCGCTTTACTGACCCAAAGTGGCAATATCGCCCTTAACGTTATTACAGAAGCCAACCTCAAGAGCCAGGCGGGGTTCAACTATTATGTTGGTATTGGCAATGAAGCAGATATTAAGTTTCACGAATACCTGGAATACTTTACCGAAGACTCGAACACCGGGATCATTCTGATCTATGTTGAAGGGCTCAGGGAGGGCCGTAAGTTTCTCCAGCAGGCAAGCAAAACCACGCAGGTTAAGCCGATCGTGCTTTATAAAAGCGGAAGGTCCGCCAAGGGCAGCAAGTCGGCCGGATCCCATACCGGGGCGCTGGCCGGTATTTCTGAAGTGTCTCAATCAGCGTTCAAGAGAGCCGGAATTATTGAAGTGGACCATCCCGGCGAGATGTTTCCAGTTACCGAGACACTGGCTTTACTGCCCATGTTAAAAGATAACTCCATTGCCATTCTTGCCGACGGAGGGGGACATGCCACCATTGCGGCGGACTACCTGACCGAGATGGGCATTAGGCTCCCGGAGCTTGAAAAGGAAACCAGGGATAAACTATGTGCCATTCTTCCCCCCAACGCGTCCCTGGAAAATCCCATCGATGTGGCGGGAGGAGCCGACCAGAACCCGGCGATTTTTGCCGACTGTGCAGAAATCCTTTTAGATGACAAAAATATTCACGGGCTTTTGATCGTCGGCCTTTTTGGTGGTTACGGTATCCTTTTTAGCCAACAGCTCGCCTTCATTGAAGAGGACGCCGCCCACCTCATGGGAAAACTGATGGAAAGCAGCGCTAAACCGATCGTGCTGCACAGCCTCTATAATTACGCCAAACCCCATTCGCTGGAACTCTTGCGCTACTACAACATCCCGGTTTATGATTCCCTGGAGATCGCCTGTAAATGCATAGGGGCTCTATCCGTCTATGGATCCTATCGCCGGGAATACGGTAAAGAAAGTAACTTTAAGCTTAACTGGGGGTCAAAAGCAGTCCGCGAGGGGCAGGAAATTATCGACAATGTCCTGGCTGAAGGTAGAAAAGTTCTGTTGGAGTATGAAGCCAAGGAGCTTTTTAGGCTGCAGGGAGCACCTGTGTTCAGGGACTACCTGGCAACCAGTGCGGACGAGGCGGTAAGCTTTGCTGAAAAGCTTGGCTATAATACGGCCATGAAAATAGTATCACCCGATATTATGCACAAGTCCGAGGCCGGAGGGGTGATGCTGGGATTAAAAGATGAGCCTGCAGTTCGTGAAGCCTTCAATACAATAATCAATAGCTGCAGTGACTATAAGCCAGGAGCGGAGATCAGGGGATGTCTTTTGTCAAAAATGTCCGAAAAGGGGATCGAGACTGTAATCGGCATGAAAACTGATGATCAGTTTGGTCCTACTGTCATGTTTGGCCTGGGCGGGATCATGGTCTCAGTGATGAAAGATGTATCTTTCCAGGTTGTGCCGGTTTCTGAATACTGGGCCAGAGCTATGGTTGATGAAATCAAAGCTTCAGTGATATTCGATGGTTTTCGCGGCCGGCCTCCATCGGACAAGGAGGCAATTGTTAAATTGATCCAGAAAGTATCGGAGATTGCCCAGGCATATCCTTCAATTCGCGAAATAGATCTTAATCCGGTTATTGTGCATGACCAGGGCCTGACTGTAGTCGATGCCAGGGTTATTCTCAAGTGAGGAAAATATTTTAAAAAAAAGCAAGATTTTCCACGAATATATGTGGATTAGTAAAAGGATCAAAACAAAAACAAAAAGGATGGTATTTGATGGAGACTTCTCAAAAAAATAATGCTCTCGAAAGATTGTTTAAGGCCGATTCGGTAGCGATTATCGGAGCATCAAAAGATGAAGCAAAACGAGGCTTCCAGGCTATTAAAACTCTGCTGGATGAAAAATATGAAGGCCGCATCTATCCGGTTAATCCGAAGGAAAAATCTATTCTCGGCCTGAAGTGTTACAGCTCGGTCATGGATATCCCGGAAAAATTTGACCTTGCCCTGATTACAACCCCTGCCCGGACGCTTAAGAAAATTCTTGTGGAATGCGCTGCGAAAGGCGCTGCCGGAGCGGTGGTGATAGCCGGGGGTTTCGGTGAAATGGGAGAAGAAGGGAAGCGCCTGGAAGAGGAGGTAGTTGCCAGCGCAGAGGGTATCCGGATCATCGGGCCAAATACATCCGGTATGATCAGCGTAGATAAAGGGCTCAACCTGGTCGGGCTGCAAAATGTTCCGCACGGCTCTATCGCTCTGCTTACCCAGAGTGGCAATATTGCCCTGACCCTGATTACCGAAGCCGGCCTTAAAAGCCAGATGGGTTTCAATTATTATGTGGGCGTGGGTAATGAAGCCGATATCAAGTTTCACGAATACCTGGAATACTTTACTGCCGATCCGGACACAAACGCCATCCTGATGTACGTTGAAGGGCTCAGGGAGGGCCGAAAGTTTCTTCAGCAGGCAAGCAGAACTACGCAGGTAAAGCCGATCGTGCTTTATAAAAGCGGAAGGTCCGCCAAAGGCAGCAAATCTGCCGGATCTCATACCGGGGCGCTGGCCGGTATTTCTGAAGTGGCCAATAGCGCTTTTAAGAGGGCGGGAATTATCACTGTGCAGCATTCTGACGAGATGTTCCCCATCGCCGAATCCCTGGCTTCCCTTCCCCTGATTGAAGAATCATCTATTGCCATTCTTGCCGACGGTGGCGGACATGCTACCATTGCGGCGGACTACCTGACCGAACTGGGTATAAAAATTCCGGAGCTTGAGGAAGACACCAGGGATAAACTAAATGCCTTTCTTCCCCCCAATGCGTCGCTGGCCAATCCCATTGATGTGGCGGGAGGGGCCGATCAAAACCCGGCTATCTTTGCCGACTGCGCGGAAATACTGTTAAATGACAAGAATATAAACGGGCTTCTTGTCGTCGGCCTTTTCGGCGGCTACGGCATCCGCTTTGCCAAAAAGCTGGCCTTTAAGGAAGAAGACGCCGCCCACCGCATGGGAAAACTGGTGCGAAAAATCGGTAAACCGATCGTGCTGCACAGCCTTTACAATTACGCCAAACCCCATTCGCTGGACCTTTTGCGTTATTATAAAATCCCGGTATATGATTCCCTGGAGATCGCCTGTAAATGCATAGAGGCTCTCTCCTTCTATGGCTCCTATCGGCTGGAAGTCAGTAAAGAAAGTAATTTCCATTTCGATTGGGGAGCGAAGGCCGTACCTGAAGGACGGAAAATTATCGACGATGCCATTGCCGAAGGCAGGACGGCTTTACTGGAGCATGAAGCCAAAGAGCTTTTAAAATGGCAAGGCATACCTGTATCCATGGACCACCTGGTGGCTAATGAGGAAGAAGCGGTAAAAATCGCCGCAGAAAATGGTTACGACGTGGCCATGAAAATAGTATCACCCGATATTATACACAAATCTGACGCCGGAGGGGTGATGCTAAACCTGAAAAACGAACGGGAAGTTCGCGAAGCCTTTAAAAAAATAATCAAAAATGCTTACGAATACAAGCCTGATGCTGATATCAGGGGATGCATTGTGTCGCGTATGTCCGGCGAAGGAGTAGAGGTTATTATCGGCACCAAGAACGACGACCAGTTCGGGCCTATCGTTATNTTTGGCCTGGGAGGAATTTTGGTTGAAGTGGTGAAGGATGTTTCCTTCCGGGTGCTTCCGGTTTCCGAAAGCTGGGCCGCCTCGATGATTGATGAAATCAAGGCTTCGACGATCCTGGACGGCGTCCGTGGCCGCCCGCCCCGCGACAAGGAAGCCATTGCGAAACTGATCGGAAAAGTTTCGGAGGTCATCGAGGCTTATCCGGAAATTAACGAAATGGATCTTAACCCGGTCATCGTTCATGAAGAAGGTCTGACCATAGTGGATGCCAGAATCATTCTCAATGTGGATAAAATGGAAAAGAAAAAAAGACTTTCCAGTAGCCTGGACGATACCCGTATATAGCAGGGGGACGGGGGTACCATTCACCTTTTTGGGGAATAGATTTCTTTGGCCGCAGCAGAGGCAGCCAGGACCGCTTTGCGCAGGAAGTCCTGGGCGATATTCAGCCTTGACTGTTTTAAAGCATAGCGTTTGGCCTTGTCTGAATCTACCGGTTCGTACATGTAGGTATCCATGGTTACCTCGATCTGGATCACATGGACGTCGTTTTCGGGATCGCTGTGCATTCTCGTGATAAAGCCTCCCGCGTAAGGTTCGTTTTTGGCAACGGTCAGCCCCAGGCCGTAAGGTTTTATACCCTGCCGCAGCGAATTGACAAAAGCCCTGATTATATCCGGGTGGGCGGAAGTGTCACCGAGAGTCCCTACTACGATATTGTCCCGCTCCTGCCCTTCGTCGTGAACCCGGCCCAGCCCTACAGAAGACATTGAATGACAGTCAACAAGGAGGGCATATCCCTGTTCCCGTTTCATGTTTTCGATCAGCGAAGCCAGGATCCCGTGATAAAGATCATAGTATTTTAATATTTTTTCTTCCTGGGCCGGATTGTAATCTTTTTGCAGGAAAAGTTCATCTTCGACGTTGTAATACTCGGTAGGCAGGTTGGTCAGGTGCCTGGGCAAATGCTCTGCCTCAGAACCTTCCCTGCCGCGGTTCATGTCTACGAAAAACGGGGCTAATCGCGATATTAACTGCAGACCGCCGATGGACTCGTAAAGAATATCGCTGAAGAGATCAATTTCCAGAAGCGATTTTGAATTTATTTCAAAGTGTTCTTTGTATTTAATCGGGACTAAAATGCCCGAATGCGGGATGGAGAGAATGAACTCCGGATTTTGGGGGCGAAATTGAATTAAGTCTCTCGTCGAAAAGTTATATTTTTCATCGCTGAAAACATCAAGGACCTCTATGGGCTCCGGGTGCCCGTTATACAAATAGTAAATATCGTCCCACCTGTCCTCAGGCTCTGCTTTTATAACCTGGGGACCCGGAGAAAGGGCAATTTCTGCACCCAGCAGCTCACGCTCTATGCGGTCCATGACAATCGTACCCAGTGAAATACCGTACAAATCAAGCAGGCCTTTCCCCCCGGGGAAGGCATTAACCTCCAGGATTTTGCCTGATTGAAGCATATCAACCGAGATCAGGCGGCATTCAGGGAATGCATTAATAACTGCGCGGGCAATCTGCTCCAGTTCAGGAGTAAGAGTGTAAGGCAGCTGTGTCGCCCCCAGGCTGAAGTTGGTTTTCCATTCGCCCGGGGCTGCCTCCCGGCACATGGTGCCAATTAGTTCCCCGTCAAAAAAAGTTACAACAAGATCGCCTTTGCTTACTTCCGGGCAGTATTCCTGCAAGATAATGTTTTCATAGTTACTGAGATACATTTTCAATACTTCCGGGATTTCCGGATCGGCAAATTCTATGCGGTGTACTCCATGTCCGCATCCGTAGCCAAACCTGTCTTTTAAAATAAAATAGCCTTCAATTTTCGGCAGAAGGCTAAGGGCATTCATGGCCTCAGCAAGGTTATCTGCAGCATACGTTACTGGCTGTGGTATGTCCGGATTTCGTTTGGTTATTTCATATTTATCGATGGTGGAGAGGGTGACTGCAATGCTTTCCATCAGGATACCGTTTTCTTCGACAGCACCAAGGATATCAAGGTTTGGAGTGTTGGAATTCCTGACGTCGTCTGCACGGAAAAGGCACAGGTCCATATCACCAAGAGGTATCGGGCGTTCATCAATTTTGCTAAGTAACGTATAGCATTCGAGCGGATCGATGTACCAGCTTTCAGGCAAAGCCAGGACAGATGCTTTGGCAAAAGCTTTGCCCTCATAATAAAAGAGATCCTGCATGCTGAAATGGTAGATCGTGTGCCCCCGAGCCGCGCAGACACTTAAAATCTGGTTGATCCCGGAATTGTGCAAATCGACATCAAGAGTACTGTAACTAAGCCTTTCACTTTCGAATGCAACAGTAAGCAACTGTTTATTTTGGTTCATCACTTAGACCTGCCTGCTATAAGATTTTAAAGATAAAGGTTAATCTTTGGTGTAGCTTGAACAATAATATCAATATTATGCAATGCAGGTCAACAATAAAATAATTAGAGCTTCTGCAGGAAAAGTGAATTCCCAGGAGGGTGATTTTTAGGGGGTGATGGTTCAGCTCATGGATAACCGGAGCATTCAAGGAAGGGCCGTCTACTTTTTAGTTGTTGAAATCAGCAGCGGCATAAATGTGCAGCACATAAATTAAAAAATTAACAGGGACAATAGGGGAGTTTATTTTGACGGTCTGATGCCGCCTCTACCCAGGTTTTCAGTCAATCAAAGCTTAAAAGTCTCTGTAAAAGGGATTAGAAAGGGTTTATGAACGGGTTTCGGGTGACCACTGGTAGACCTCCTGAAACCGCCGCACATAGAAAAAGCGGAAAATATCAACCAGGATCAGGGTTGAAGAGGGTGACTTGATAAACTTTTCGAGGTAGTTGTGCCGCTTGATAAGCAGCCCGGACCAGCGCTCACTCTCCTGTGCATCTTCAAGAGCCCTTGCTGTTCCTGTAATGGTTACTGCGCTGATCAGGTTAATGCTTTTCGGCTGTCGGGAGCGGTTATCAATCAGAAGTGAGGCCTTCTTGTTTTTACTGATCAGGTCAAATTTTCTGGACTGGGCCGGGGTGGAAAATACCAGGTGTCCGAGCTCTTTACTGATAGCAAAACTGATCAAATTAGTGTAGGGCTGTCCTTCGCCCTGGGTTGCCAAAACAGCAAAGGGTTGTTCAAAACAAAGCGCCCTGATTTCGGCCTCAACCCGGTTCTTGTCGTCTTCAATCCTGCCGGGTATTACATCGGTAAAGTTTGGCTCATCATATTGATCCTTCACCGCGATCCCTCTCTGGAATGCGCATATCATTTCGATATAACTTTTATTCGACAGGCCGGTTTAAATCGCCTGCATTTTTAATCTATTCCCCCCGTCACGGATCATTTATTAATCTGCAAGTCAACATCTTCTGCTGCCGCTGCTCCATCCGCGATAGCGCGCACCACCAGCGATTGGCCGCGGGCAATATCGCCGGCTGAAAAAACTCCCGGCACACTGGTCATGTGGTTTTTGTCGACAAGAATGCCGCCTTTTTCATCGCGCTCCAGTCCGATAGTATCAGCAAGAGGGTTGGGACCGGGGCCGAGAAAGCCCAGGGCTAAAAATACCAGGTCGGCTTCAATGGTGAAATCTGTATCATCTAATCTTACGGGGAGCAGTTTCCCTTCCTTATGAGACCATTCCACATCACAACAGTGCAGCAGCTTAACACCTCCCTGCGGCGGGCTGCCTTCAAATCTTTTGGTATCGACACACCATCGCCTGGTGCCACCTTCCTGGTGGCTGCTTGAAATGCGATCTATCCGGGGCCATAGCGGCCACGGGTTATCATCACCACGGGTTTCCGGAGGCCGGGGCATGATCTCAATCTGACAGACATCCTTTGCTCCCTGGCGCAGAACTGTTCCGATACAATCAGAGCCTGTATCTCCGCCGCCGATTACAACCACTTTTTTATCCCTGGCGGTAATATCATTTTCGGCAGCCAGCGGTTCACCGATTAAGCGCTTATTCTGCGCTTTCAATAAATCCAGCGCAAAATGAATGCCATTAAGCTCGCGTCCTCTGATATCCAAATCACGTGGCTGTTCTGTTCCCCCGGTTATTAGTACCACCGAAAAGTGCCGCTTAAGATAGTTGTAAGAAATATCGCTGCCTGCTGTAATACCGCACTCAAATAAAACACCTTCATCCTTCATCAGGTTGATCCGGCGCATTACAACCTGTTTATCCAGTTTGAAGTTTGGAATACCGTAGGTCAGCAGGCCACCCGGGTTTAATTCTTTTTCAAAGACGGTAACCTGGTAACCTTTTCGATTCAGGCGTTCGGCAGCGGCCAGACCCGATGGGCCTGAGCCGATTACCGCTATTTTTTCGGAGCGGCGCATATAAGGCGGCCGCGGTTTAATCCAGCCTTTTTCAAACCCCATTTCAACAATCATTTTTTCTACCTGCCGTATGGTCACAGCTTCTTCATTAATACCGAGAACACAGGACCCTTCGCACAAAGCAGGGCAGATACGAGCCGTAAATTCCGGGAAAGGGTGGGTCGACAAAAGCAGCTTCAGGGCTTCTTTCCACTGCCTCATAGCAATATACTCATTAATTTCGGGAATGATATTGGCCAGGGGGCAGGCGTAACCGTGACAGAAGGGTGTGCCACAGGTCAGGCAGCGGGAAGCCTGTGTTATAATTTCATCTTCGGGCAGAGTTTTTTCTACTTCACAATAATCGCCAAGTCGTTCTTTTATATCCCGGTAGCCCGGAATATGCCTGCTGTTTTTCTGGTCAGTCGTTTTAGCCATAAAAGAATCTCCTTGTGCTTAGTTTACCTGTGGTAAAATCCTTTCAACTGCCTGGTCTTCACAGCTCATTTTGCCCAGTGACAACCTGTATTCCATCGGGAACACCTTAATGAAAAATGGCAGGCATTCTTCCCAGTTATTAAGAATATATGCAGCCTTAGGGCTACCTGTATATTCCAGGTGCTTTTTAAGCAGGGTTTGCAGTTCAATGATATCTTCTTCCTCAGCGACAGTTTCGAGGTCGATCATATCGAGGTTGCAGTTGGAATCAAGAATGCCAGATGTATCATAAATATAGGCGATTCCGCCACTCATCCCCGCTCCGAAATTAACTCCTGTCGGCCCTAAGATTACGATCCGGCCTCCGGTCATATATTCACAGCCGTGGTTGCCGACACCTTCAACGACAGCTTTTGCCCCGCTATTGCGAATTGCAAAGCGTTCGCCAACCATGCCGTTGGCGTAAAATTCTCCGGAAGTGGCGCCGTAAAGATTTACATTGCCGCCGATCGTGTTTACCGACGGATCGTAATCGCAGCCTCCGAACGGTTTAAGCACTATACGGCCACCGGAAAGTCCTTTGCCGATATAATCATTGGCTTCACCTTCAAGGTTCAGGGTTAACCCTTTTGCGGCAAAAGCGCCAAAACTTTGGCCGGCAGAGCCTTTAAAATTAAGGGTTATAGTATCCTCTGGCAGGCCGGTGTTTCCATATTTGCGGGCGATACGGTTTGATATAATTGTGCCCACCGTCCGGTTATGGTTATATACTGCGGAGTTGATCACTGCCGGTTCACCTTTTTCGATTGCTTTTTCAACCCCGGGCAGAAGCTGATAATCAAGGGCTTCCTCGAGCTGGGGAGGCTGCTGTTTTGTGCAGCGAACCTCATTTTCTTCTGCGGCCGGATTATATAATATTTTTTCCAGGTCAACTTTTTTAGCTTTCCAGAACATGATCTCCCGGTCCTGTTCCAGCAGGTCAGCACGGCCGACCAGTTTATCAACAGTGGCAATACCCAGTTCGGCCATAATCATGCGCAGTTCTTCGGCAACAAAGTGCATAAAGTTTCGCACATGTTCGGGCTTTCCCGCAAAGCACTTGCGCAGCCGATCATCCTGGGTGGCTATTCCAACCGGACAGCGGTTGGAATGGCAATCGCGCATCATAACACAGCCACAGGCTACCAGGGCAGTTGTGGCAAAGCCAAATTCTTCCGCTCCCAGCATTGCAGCGACAGCTAGATCACGCCCGGTTTTCAGCCCGCCGTCAACCTGCAGCCTGACCCGGTTGCGCAGGCCATTAAGGATCAGGGTATGCTGTGTTTCAGTAAGGCCCAGTTCCCAGGGAACACCGGTATGCTTGATTGAAGACAGTGGGGCGGCGCCCGTTCCGCCGTCGCAGCCGCTGATCAGGATCATATCGGCCCGGGCTTTGGCTACCCCGGCGGCTATCGTGCCGATGCCGACTTCAGAGACCAGTTTAACTGATATTCGGCTGTACGGGTTGGCATTTCGCAAATCATATATAAGTTGGGCCAGATCTTCAATCGAGTAAATATCATGATGGGGAGGCGGTGATATCAGGGTCACGCCGGGTGTAGAATACCTGACCCTGGCGATCATTTTGTCGACTTTATGCCCGGGCAGCTGGCCGCCTTCCCCCGGTTTTGCGCCCTGGGCGATTTTAATCTGGATTTCATCTGCACTGGCCAGGTACTCTGCTGTAACCCCGAACCGGCCGCTGGCCACCTGCTTGATAGCGCTGCAGAGGTTTTTACCCTCTTCAGAGGGCCTGTACCTGGCGGGATCTTCTCCCCCTTCGCCGGAGTTGCTTTTGCCTTCCAGGCTGTTCATTGCTTCAGCCAGGGTCTCGTGCGCTTCGGGACTGATTGAACCAAACGACATTGCCCCGGTGACAAAACGTTTTACAATTTCAGCAACCGGTTCAACCTGTTCACGAGAAATTGAAGCTGTCTTTTTAAAACGCAGCAAGCCGCGCAGGGTCGATTGCTTTTCACCCTGGCCGTTAATCAGGGCCGCATATTGGCGATATTTATGATCGTCATTTGAGCGAACGGCGTGCTGCAGCAGGCTGATAGATTCAGGTGTCCAGAGATGTCGTTCACCGTCAACCCGGTAGGAGTACTGACCGCCTGAAGGCAGCAACCTGGCTTTATCGAAAGTAGCATAAAAATTAAGGTATTCATCGTAGCGCAGGTTTACTTCTTTCGCTATTTCATCCAGGCCCAACCCCTGGATCCGGGAACCGGTTCCCTCGAAGTAGCGATTAATTAGTTCATCATTTAGGCCGACAGCCTCGAAAACCTGGCCGTTGCGGTAGCTGCGCAGGGTTGAAATACCGATTTTAGACATTACTTTCAGGATTCCCTTGCACAGGGCCCGGACGTAGTTTTCCATCGCTTTTTGCGTCGAAAGATTTTTGCCCGGCAGTGATTTACTGGCCAGGTGGGTAATTGACTCAAAAGCCAGGTAGGGGTTAATAGCTGATGCGCCGTAGCCTAATAGCAGGGCCATGTGCATCACTTCGCGTGCCTCGGCACTTTCGGCGAGGATACCGATGCCGGTTCTCAGCTGTTTGTCGGTTAGATGCCTGCTGACTGCAGATACAGCGAGAAGTGAAGGTATGGGCGCCATGTTTTCATCCAGGTTACGGTCTGATAACACAATCAGTCCGTAACCGGCCTTAACCGCTTTTTCTGCTCTGGCACACAACCGGTTGAGCGCCTCTTCAAGAGCAGATCCGTCACCTCCGGCCTGGAACTGCATTTTAAGTTTCATACTCCGGTATCCTTGTTGATCAAGGCTGCAGAGCCTTTCCAGGTCCTCATTGGAAAGAATTGGGTGGCTTAGTTTAATCAGGCGGGCATGCCCTGGTGACTCCCCCAACAGGTTGTCCGGACAACCGATAAAGGTCATCAGCGACATCACAAGCTCTTCACGGTGGGGATCTATGGCCGGGTTGGTTACCTGGGCGAAACACTGTTTGAAATACCAGAATAATAGCTGCGGTTTTTCAGAAAGAATAGCCGGCGGCTGGTCGGCGCCCATTGAGCCTACCGGTTCTGCCCCGTCGACTGCCATCGGTTTAAGGATTAAATTGATATCTTCACGGGTATAGCCAAAAAGTTTCTGGTTTGCGAGCAGGGCCTTGCCGTCGACTTTCAGAGGTGCCATGGCATTAAAGAAACCGTGAATGGTAATCTGGTTTTCCTGGGTCCAGCGCCTGTACGGGCGCCGACGGGCCAGGCGTATTTTCAGTTCCGTATTTTTCAACAGTCTTTTTTTGTCGAGATCAACCAGCAGCATTTCACCCGGACGCAAAGCGCCTTTTTCCCGGACATCCTCGGCTGCCAGATCTATTACTCCGGCCTCTGAAGCAAATACCATGAAGCCCGATTTTGTTACCGTATATCTTGCCGGGCGCAGGCCGTTGCGATCAAGCATTGCCCCAACCCGGTGGCCGTCGGTATAGATGACCGCAGCCGGTCCGTCCCATGGTTCCATTATGCCGGCGTGATATTCAAAAAACCCGCGTAGATCAGGGCCAATCGGATACTTGTCGCCCCAGGCCTGTGGAATCAGCATGGCCATGGAGTGTTCAATCGATCTACCCCCGTTATAGATCAGTTCAAGGGCATTATCCAGGTTGGCCGAGTCGCTGACCCCTTCATCCAACACCGGCAGGATCTTTTTGATCTCCGCTCCAAAAAGGTCAGATTCAAAATTTCTTTCCCGGGAAGCCATCCAGTTGCGGTTGCCCCGCAGCGTATTAATTTCACCGTTATGGCAGAGATAACGAAACGGCTGGGCCAGCGACCAGGAGGGGAAGGTGTTGGTGCTGTAGCGTTGGTGGACTATGACAAAGGCGCTTTCCATCAGCTCATCGGTAAGCTCAGGGTAAAACTGTTCGACCTGCTCCGGCATTAGCAGGCCCTTATAAACTATGGTGCGGCATGACAGGCTGGCAATATAGAAATCACCTGTCCCATTTTGCAAAGCTGAAATTTTACCTTCAGCATGCCTGCGGGCCAGGTATAGTTTACGCTCAAGTTCATCTTCGCCTGCTCCGCGGCCGTCAACAATACACTGACGGATAAAAGGCATCTTTTTTCGCGAAACTTCCCCAATACTGCCGGGAACAATGGGAACATCCCGCCAGCTGATGAGGTTCATACCGGCCTCTTTGATACATTGGCCCACTATGTTGCAACACTCATCTCTTCGGGTTTGGTCATTGGGCAAAAAAACCATACCTACCCCGTAGTAGCCGGGCGGAGGTAGTTTCCATCCATTTTCATCAGCTGCCTTGCTGAAAAAGCGGGGAGGTATCTGAAATTGCAGCCCGGCGCCGTCACCGGTTTTGTCATCCGCCCCGGTAGCGCCGCGGTGCAGCAGGTTTTTAAGGACGCCGGTACCGCTGCTGATTATACCGTGTGTTTTCTCGCCGTTTATGTTAATTAGAAACCCTAAACCGCAGGCATCATGTTCACGGGAAGGGTCATACATACCTTTATCTGCCAATTGTTTTCGGTAGCCAAATGTATGCTCCATTTCTGATCAGCCCCGTTTATTGTAGTCATATTTGAGGTTTTAAAATAGTTATTTTTATATAATAGCCCTACAGACCGAATAGATCAAGTTTTTTAAGATGAAGCGGGTGTCAAACTGTGCTGGAGGGTTTTTCCCGGGGAGGGTCACTTGAGGGCTAAATCTGTTGAGCCTCCTTGAAGACGATGGCATTTTTTCTGCATGAAGCCGGCAGACTCCGCAGCCGCAGCAGCTTAAAGGAACGATACCGGCTTTTTCAGCGGCGAGTTTGTAACTGGTAGCGTTAAATCCGTGCTGTAGTTTTGGGCCTGAAGATAACACTTTCTACCTTCGCCATGCTGGTGACAAAACTCACACACTGCTAAGCATTCATTTCTAGCAGATCACATCAACCAGAAGCTATTTTAATAAAAAAAAGCAGGTATTTAAAAATTAAGGTTTCTTAACAGCATAGTGAAAAGCTATAATTAAGGGGAATAAACATAAATCACAAAAAGCAGGTATTTTGACGAAACTGCCGAAGTGGCATACAATTCATTAGTCAAAACATAAGCTTAAATAGCAGGCCTGGTTTTATGGCAAGGATAACCGGCAGATGTGCGGCTGCCGATTGGGCTGCGGGAGTTGTAAACGTTGCAAAAAAATACAGCAGAGGTCTATGAAAAAAGAAAGAAGGATTTTTCTCAAAAACTGGCCGAAGCCAGGAAAAGAGGAGCTAATCTGGCTCAGCTGCGTTTGCTAATTTTTTTGCTGGCCGCTTTTCTGGTCGGTTTTAGTATTTACTCCGGCCGGTGGGAGTATGCTTTCTATGCCCTGTTTCCCGTCCTGGGTTTTATAGCATTGGTTATCAGGCACCGGCACCTTATGAAGACCACAGCATACCTGGAAAACATGGTCAATATCAATCAAAAATGTCTGCAAAGACTGTCCTGGCAGTGGCCTGGCTTTTCAGAAAAAGGTCAGGAGCACGCCCGGCCTGAGCATCCCTACAGCATAGATCTCAACATCTTTGGCCAGGGCTCGCTCTTTCAGTATATCAACTCCACTGTTACCGGCGGCGGAGAAGAAGCCCTGGCTGACCTGCTCAAGGGGCAGGATGATCCGGCTTCAATCGGAGAAAGGCAGGAAAGTGTAAAAGAATTGTCGAAAGCCCTGCCCTGGCGGCAGCACTTCCAGGCAACCGGTATGGAAGCTGAGGTCAAAAAGGAAAACCCCGTTGAGCTGTTATTCTGGGCCAAGGACCAGCAAGCCGGCACAAACTTCCCCGATCTAGTGTTGCTTTTACCCGGTATAACCGTTTTGCTGTTTTTGCTCTATTATCTACAATACCTTCCATTGCCACTGCCCCTGGCTTTTGTAGCCATTCAGTACGGAGCAGTCTTTTTTACCGGGAAAAAGATACACCGTGAATTTGACCGGACTCAAATGGCCTCGGACCGTTTGAAACAGTATGCTTCCATATTAAAATGTATAGAAAATACAGAATTTAAATCTACCCGCCTGCGGCGTTTGCAAGAGAGCCTTTCCGGTGGCCGCGGGACAGCCTCCCGCCAAATAAAAACCTTGGCAGGCATTGTGGATCTGACGCAATTTCGCCACAACCACCCGATTATTTATTTCCCGGTCAATATTTTTATCTTTTGGGATCTGTTCACCGTGAAAAAACTGGCTGCCTGGAAAAGCTCTTCCGGGTCTTCCCTGGAAGCCTGGCTCAATGTTATAGGCGAGTTTGAGGTTGATGCCGGCCTGGCGGGATTGGCATATGATAATCCCGACTGGGTATACCCTGAAATTAATGCTGCCTCTCCTTCTTTTCACGCTTCTTCTCTCGGTCATCCCCTGATCAAGCCGGAGCACAGGGTTTGCAACGATGTAGACCTGCCCTTACCCGGAACAACTCTTATCATTACCGGTTCGAACATGTCCGGCAAGAGCACTTTGTTGAGAACTGTGGGCCTAAACCTGGTGCTGGCTTACGCCGGGGCTCCCGTCTGCGCTGCGGGCCTGAAGGCTGCATTTCTGCCGATCTATTCCAAGATGCAGGTAACTGATGATCTGTCCCAGGGGGTATCCACCTATTATGCGGAGCTGACCAGGATTAAAATGGTGATCGAGGCGGCCAGGGCAGGAGAGCCAATAATCTACCTGCTGGACGAAATATTTAAGGGAACCAACTCCAAAGACAGGATCCTGGGCACTAAAGTGATCATCCGGATGTTGTCCAGCCTGCCCGCCCTGGGGATATTGACCACCCACGACCTGGAGCTGGCAGCACTGGCAGATGAGAATCCCCGGCTTGTAAAAAATTATCACTTTGATGATCAGATTGAAAACGACAAGATAAGTTTTGATTATAAATTGAAGCCCGGGGTTTCCACCAGCACCAATGCCCTGGCCCTGATGAGAATGGTGGGCATCAATGTAGAAGAGGATTAAATAGAATGATTAAAATATATGGGCGGTGTCATAAACCCGGCCCGTTAGCCAGCTCCCCGTAGACTATTTCAGAAATTATCAACAGGTGGTTTTTGCTGTATAAGTTTAGCCGGGACAGGGATTGTTCAACATGTTTGAGAGCTGGAAGAAGAATGTCAAAGAGGATGTTGGTGTCTACGGCTACAGTTACTCGCTGCGCAACTCCTTGATGATGCTGCCGCTATCGCCCTTTTGCCCCGGCATCATTTGGCGCATAATTTTGAAACATGATATAATTTTTATAGCGATCCCGAATCTTATAGCTGTATTGCCTATCCTGAGGGAGGCACTATAGATGGACCTGCAAAAAATAAAACTATTTAGTGACCTGGAACCAGAAAAACTTGAACTAATAAAACGAATGGTTAGAAAGCGCGTATATCCAAAAGGGACGACCGTGTTTGTCACTGGCCAGCAGGCAGATGGTCTCTATATTATTTATGCAGGCCAGGTAAAAGTATCGATATTTCATCATGATGGACGGGAAAAAACCCTTGCCATTCTCGGTGCAGGGGAAATACTGGGGGAGGTAACTCTTTACGGCAATAAACTCCGTTCCGCCAATGCAGAAACTGTAGAAGTTACGACCTTTTTAATCATAACCCATGACAATTTTCATGCACTTTTAAAAGCTTTGCCCGGCTTGTCTTCTAAAGTTATTGAACTTCTATCCGAGCGGTTGCGTCAGGCCAGTCGGCAAATCGAAGAACTGACTTTTCTTGATGCGCGCAGACGTGTAATCTGCTCAATAATCCACCTGGCCAACGAAAAGGGTATAAATGTGGGAAATGAAATCCTCATTACACCGTCACTAACCCATGTCGAACTAGCTAAGATGGCAGGAGTTACTCGAGAAACTGTAACCAAGGTATTAAATGAACTACAGAACGAGAAATTAATTGGCACATCAAAGCGCATCATCAGGGTGCCGAATCCGACAGCGCTAAATGAACAATTGTTTTAAACTACACGAGCTTTTACTGTTACCGCAAATATTAAAAAGGCTAGATGCAGAAGTCTTAAGATAAGATTATGGTCATCAAATCATTTCTAAACATCAACAGCAAATAACTTCCATTTTTCTGGGACTCCTTTAATTAGTTGATCACCGCGATCACTAAACCGGAGTTTGGAACCGATAACAAGATCCTTGATAGTGCTAGACACTAAAACTTCGTCCTCCTGGGCAATAGCAGATACATGCGCACCTATATGAACTGCAATACCCCCGACATTGCTCCCTACCTGTTCTACTTCTCCAGTATGCAATCCGGCTCGCATTTTAAGTCCGAGTTTACGAGCATTATCTCGAATACTGCAAGCACAGTAAACCGCACGAGTTGGTCCATTAAAAGTCGCATAAAAACCATCACCTGAGTTCTCTATTTCATTACCCTGGAATCTCAACAATTCCTTTCGGACCAATGAATTGTGGTATTCAAGAAGAGCACGCCATTCCCGATCACCAATCCGGTTGGCCAGTTCAGTCGAACCGACAATATCTGTGAAAAGCACTGTGGCAAGCACACGGTTTACCTCTGGAACAGGCCGATTCCCGGTAAGAAACTCTTCTATCTCATCTACAACCATATCCCAGGAGGCCAATGAAAAATGGTCTTCACCCGGCACCTCTACATATTTTGCACCTTTAATATGCCCTGCCATGTATTGGCTATGAGCGGGAGGCACCAGCGAATCAACTGCAGAATGTATTACCAGCGTAGGAACATTTATAACTGGGAGTATTTTCCTTACATCGATATTGGCAAACCAGTTAAAACCTAAAAGAGCGCCACCAGGGCTCATTGACAGGCGCTCACACTCACCCCACCATTTCAAGAACCTTTTATCTTCTGCTGCAGGAGCAGCAAAGCAAGAGATAACGGCGCCTGTACCCCACTGGGTTTTAATTAACCTGGGGAACTTATCAATAACATCGGGAGTAAAACCGTGAGGATAGTCAGGAGCGTATCGGTACCTCGGAAATGTGTTCCACAAAACAAGAGCGAGGGTTCGTTTGAGATGTGTTGCAGCAAGCGAAATGCTTAACGGGCCTCCTTCTGAGACACCGATAAATGCAGCCCGTTCTGAACCAACAGCATTCATAACAGCTATAACATCATCCATGCGATCCTCTATTGTTCCCGAGTTGACCCGATCTGACAACCCCGCGCCACGCTTGTCAAAACGGATCAAACGAGAAAAAGAAGCGAGCCGTCGGAACAAATGAGACAGCATCGGTTCTTCCCAATGAAACTCAAGATGAGTAACGAACCCCGGAATTAGAACCAAATCAATTGGCCCATTGCCAGATACCTGATACGCTATATATACATCACCGCTTTTTGCATACTGCGTCTTCGGCTCAAGCAAATAACCCACATCCTATTAAGAAATAAAAAATAAACTAATAGTGTTATTTATAATACCATTAGTTTGAATATATAGTCAAATAAATAAGATGTTCTTGTTATTGGCTTTATATATCAACGGCGCTTTATTAAAATGAAGAAAAGCTTTTTCTTTCCTTGCTTCCCTGCGATAAGGTCCGGGAACTTCTTGGTTTTCTTGTTGTAGAAATAGAGCCAATTACAGGTAGTTTTCATTTTCTTGGTCTCGAAATATCAACCCAAATCAGGCCGGTTGCAAAAGTGTCAAGTTTAAAAAGACTCAATATGCCGAATGATGCATAGGTAGTGTTAATTTCACACTCTAGTATAATAATTGCCTGTGCCTTAATAACATGGATAATTCTCATGGAAATAGACATCTATGCTGGTACATCTATCATGACCATGTGCATTACCTTCATAGATATTATTAGTTTCAGAGCCTGGAGGGCAGCATGCCCGGTTCCAAGGGATGCCATCTCTTCCAAACACCAGGGGATCGCGAGCTACGTAAATTCCACCAGCTTTATGTTCAGCCCAGTTGTTAAATATTTTATTATCATAGATGGTCGCCTTTACACCGCTTCTTAAATAAATACCACCCCCATCAGCAAGCCAGTGATCTCCTACCCTGTTGTTTTCAATACTATTATCTTTAATTAAGACGGTTGTTTCAGTGCCGGATGCAAAAATTCCACCGCCCCAACGGTAACCCCGGTTGTTATTGAGCACATTATCACTTATCGTTACATTGTTTTCCTGGCCCCAACCATAAATAGCAATTCCTCCGCCGCTGTGAACATGATGCCATGCTTTATTATTAGTTATGGTATTGCCGGTGATATCGACATTAGTATAGTAAGTGATCATGATCCCGCCGCCGGCTCCGGAACTCACTCCTTCCGAACCTGCTTCATTACCTGTTATCGTATTGCCTTCAATAGTTGCTTCAGAATACCTGTAAATACATACTGCACCTACATTTTTTCCCTTGTTATCCGAAATGGTATTGTTAGTTATGTCTGCCTGTGAGTTCCTGTGGATCGATATAGCGCCGGCATAGTGATCCCCTGCACCTGTATTACCGGTAATAGTATTACCGGTAATTAAAGCTGTAGACTCAAGTACAACTTTTATACCGCCAACACCAAAATCAGTGCTGTTATTGATTATAGTATTACCGGTAATTTCAGCATAAGCATTGTCATAGATATGTATTACCCCATCAGCGCCTTCATGGTCCCTGAAGGTGCTATTTCTAATGATCACACGGGATTGCCCGACTACATAGATTCCTGCTCCCCGTCTGCGATTTGCGGTATTTGCATAAAAAATATTATTTTCAAAAGTAGGCTGGGATTTGTTATCAACAAAAGCGCCTGCACCATAACATGCATTATTATCAGTAATTATGTTAAACTTGATCTGCGGAGCAGCATTACCGGTAATGCGTATCCCCCCTCCCGAAGAAGTACCTGCATCACCGCCGGTGATCGTAAAACCTAAAAGTCTGGTTTCTCTGCTTTGCCCGCCGGCAAAGCTAACCACGGGTCCGATGCCCTGTCCATCGATAATAGTTTGTGCCGCTATGGCCGGGTTTTCCGGATCTGTACTTTGCAAAGTTATGTTGCGGCCTTTAAAATCAATATTTTCTTCATAAGTGCCAGGTCTGACAATGATCACATCACCATGCCAGGAAGCGTTGATGGCTGCCTGGATTGTAGAATAGTTGTCTGGAACCACTAAAGGACCCTGGTGCGGAACACCATTTTCATTGTCATTTAAATCGTTTCCAGCATCTTCGGCCGGCTCTGAAGGGTCTCCTGTTTCACCGGGAGTTTCGATGCTTTCTCCGCTTTCTCCATTATTACTACCGAACCGCTCTATGATCTGTTCTAGCAGCGGAAAATACTGCTCCATTTGTTCACATCCCAGCAAAGAAAACGCTAGTAAAACGAGCAGGCAGGTTATTAGAATCCTAATTCCAAACCGTGAAACAGTTTTACTGCTATAATAATCTTTTTGAACCTTGCCCATTGTAAGCCTCCTTTAACTAAAGTTTTTAAATATCATAATCTTCATTTTCTTCTATCCAGCAAACTCAAAAAAGGCCTTACACAAATAATAATGTCCCTAATTTGTTGGTGGATAATAAATAGTTATTAGTGCCTGCGCTTCCGGCATTAATATCTCATAAATTCCGTCATCAAGAGGAGCGTAAATCATAATAAAAGGGATATAACCGCTTACAGCATCTTGTTCATCATCGGCATCACCCTGCCATAAGTAATGAATATTTATGTCTAAATCCTTGTGGTAAAACCCCTGAAGCTGTTCTTTATAGAAAGTCAAGACTGAATCTACCGGATCGGCAGTTAAAAGCACTACATTAGGCAATGTCTCTATATTGTTAAGCATGCCTCCTGGTGAATAGCCGTAAACATGTGCACCAGGGTAGGGGGGGTAGGGAACATCGCCCTTTTTGGGTATACCGGCAACAAATTCGTTATATTGAGATTGTATATCTGCCATAGTATCCCCTCCTTCGAGCATCAAATCAACAAATGTTTGATTATACTCTAATGGCGGGGCCCATAAACCTGCAGTATCCACAGTAGATTGACTGACTCCCCCGGAATCCTGGCCATTTTCAGTGGTGACTGTTTCATCACCACTTTCTGCTATAACACCATTACCGCGATCATATAGTAGATCGCTTGCAACAAAATAGCCACCGCCCAGGAGCACTACAAATAAAACAATCACTAAGGCGACCAATACCCCTTTACCTCGCCTTTGAACAGGGCCTGCCCGGTGGTTTCGCAATCCTTGCTGTTGGTCCAAGGGTGGTGGTCCGGACTTCGGAACGGAAAACGGTTCCGGCGGAGCAGGCGGAGGTGCAGTTATTAATCCTTTCAATTGATCAGCCCGGATCCAGTCTTCCATACCCTCGGTCCAGACAAAATCTCCGGGTTTAATATGACCGGCATTCCCCTGCTCAACCAGCTGTTCCCAGCCTAGAGGCCCGCTTTGCACTCCATTTTTAAACAGGTACCATTGCAAAGCCATACTGCTAATCCCTCCCCACGTTTTATTTGTATCAATCACAAAATAAGTTAAAGGAAATCAAGCGTATCAAAATAATTCATTAAGGAAGCGCCGGCTATAAGCCCAAATATTACAGCCAACACCCCAAGTACCAACCCTATTATGATTAATATACTCATAATCTTAAAATAGGCGTTAAGACTTCCAACAAGCTTGCTGAAGTTAGCCGAGTATCTTTCGACAGCATCTTCAAATAAGATTGCATCGGTATGCTTTTTCGCTTTGCGAAGTAAAACCCCCATAATAATCGTAATTATACCGGGCAACGCCCCGATTACGAAAGCAAAAACCCCGGAAATTGCCGATAATACTCCTCCAATGATAGTAACAATCCCCACAAAACCCATCCACTTGCTGAGCTGCTCCAATTTCGCCGCATGGGCCGGGGCGTTCGGAGCGCCGGCAGCTGCCGCCGGCTGTGTTGGTATGGCGCCGGTTTGGTGCCGGGCAACCGGGTTTAAGCCTTTCACCTGCTCGGCCCGGGTCCATCCTTCCATGCCCGCACTCCATAACATGTCTGCAGGCTCGAGCCTTCCTGAGTTAGCTTCTTCAACAAGATGTTCGAAACTATAAGGCCCATTTTGCTGTCCTCCTTTGTAAACATACCATTGGGTTGACATAAACAAAAGCTCCTTTCTCACTCTAATTTGCTCACCTGTTACTGAAATGTCGGCGGTTTCACAACCCGAAAAGTTCATGAACACATCGATAATTTTATCTTTAAGCGGATTTAAATAACAATATCTGCTGTATAATAGCTCTTAACCAGGTGAGGGTTATCAGCCATCTTAAGATTAACTCCCCATCGAAACAAGTTTCATGCGCTTTTCGTGATCAATCCTCTTGAAAGACGCCGTCAATCCAGGTTCCTCTGACCCTCCTGCCGTCCGGGTGGGTCATTATTCCCTCGCCGTGGCCTTTACCGTCTTTGAAATAGCCTACATATACTTCACCACCCGGAAATGTCATGTTGCCGTATCCCGTGATGCTGCCATCCTGAAACTCTCCTGTATAAGTTTTTCCGTTTAATTCGGTCCAGGTACCCTGGCCATGCGGCACGCCGTTCTTCAGCTCCCCGGTGTATTCCCCTCTATCCCAGGATATGGTGCCGTAGTTTGGATCCGGATCAGTATCGTTTGGATCATCGGCCGTTGGCTGCGGCTCTGGTGGTGTGGGCTCCGGCTCTTCCGGTGGAGTGGGTTCCGGTTCTTCTGGTGGTGTGGGCTGCGGCTCTTCCGGCAGAGTGGGCTCCGGTTCCGGCTCTTCAACTATTTCTTCCTCTAAGCCAGCTGGATCTTCGGCTTCAACGGGAACTTCAATTAAGGCCGGATCGTTAGTATCATCATGCTGCTGAACCTGCTCTAAATCATTGCCAACAGCCGAAACTTCATCTGCTGCCATGTCAGGGCTGCTGTGAAAAAATATGAAGTATACTGCCGCACCACCCAAAGCAATAAATAAGACCGCCGCAGTTGCGCCTACGATAGTCCATACACGGCCCTGCTTTTTTTCAAGCCTTACTGTTTCCATAATTGATTGATTAATTTCTTCCGGAGATGGGGGCGGGGGAGGCACAGGACCAGCCCCTGGTAGCACAGGAGGCATCGGCGGGGGCGGTGGTGGAGAAGCCGCAGGCGCCTTATCCAACCCAGTAGGAGGCGCTTTTTCTTCATATGGTGGCGCAGCCATCTTTGGTGGTAGAGGGGGGCCGACCTTTTCCGCCCTCTGCGGAATATCTTTCTCCGGTGAAGAAGGAGGCATGGTTTTATCCGGTTTAGGCGGTTCCGGTTTCGCCGGCAGAGGAGGAGCAGATTTCGCCGGAGGAGGCGGAGGCGCAGCCTTTTCCTGCGCGGCCGGTATAACTTTGTCCGTCTCCTGCAACTCTGCGTTTACCGGCAGAGGTGGGGGGACAGGCCGCTTTAGGGAAGGCGATGTTGTTTGATCCGCTTCCGGTGCTTTTGGTTTTTCCGGAGGAGGCGGTGGAGGTACAGGACCTTTGCCGGCTGCCGGAGGCTTTGCCGGGGGGGAAGGAGAAAGAGGCTCTTCGGTTTCAGGCAGTGTCTCAAAAGTCGATGAAAACCTGTCTTCGGGCTTATTCGGTTCTAGCGGTTCCTCCGGGGCACCGCCCTGCCCCTTTTTTGCTTCCTCCCTTGATCTATCATTGAGCACAGCGTTGCAGTGTTTACAAGTACTGCTGGCGGATGAAATCTTCTCAAGACAATACGGACACCCGGTATAAGCAGACATTAAATAACACCCTTTCTCGATGCCGGCCGGATTATTAAAAGTCTACATAATATTCAGGCCCGCAGGGATTATGCCCTTAGTGCAGGCCGGGGATAATGATCTTATTTGCCGGCTCACTGTAGCTGTTTTTCGGCAATATTGCCCGCTATCGGCAGCTTGAATGTTTCATACTGGTAGGCTTTGATCATTAACAAAACGGCCAGGCCCAGGGTTGCCAGCCAGATAATGATCGTTACTATCCCCAGCAGGCCGGCTACCGTGCTGTACATCGCCCAGGAACCCAATCCCTGCCAGAGGATTGACAAGAGCAGCCTGTTTAAGATGCTGACCAGGATCTGCAGGACCGTCAGGCCGCCGAAGGTGACGATCGACTGCATGGCATGAAACCTGATAAACTTGTTTTCACTTTCGACCAGGAAAAAAATAATCCCCGAAATCCATCCGAGGATATAACAGAGCAGGCCGGCAACATTTGGTTCCAAACCCGTGGATGTTTTTTGCCCCGTTGACGGGTCTGCCATATCTGCCTTTTCGGGGTTGCCAGCAAAAGCAGATGAAGGGACTCCGGCAGCAGCCAGCTGAATATTGCTTGCCTCCGGTGTAGGGGGCGGGGCAGAAATAGGCCCTGGAGGAGGCGATGCGGCTACAGGAATCAGCCCCTCAATCTGATCGGCCCGGGTCCACTCTTCCAGGCCCTCTGTCCAGACCATGTCCGCCGGGCCAACTGTATTCATTTCAGCCTGCTTAACTATCTCGTCCCAAGTGAAGGGTCCTTCTTGTTGATCTTTATAAAGATACCAGTGTTCAGACATATTAACATAGCCTCCATTTTTTAATAAATATCTACTAAAAGCCTTAAAATAAAGAGCTTGTAGATGCAATTATCACTTTAAAACTAGGGCTTTGCACATTAACCCGATACTATTCTAATCTTTCCATCTTGTTAATTCTGTGAACTTGTTCACAAAAAAGATGTGTTTTTAAATACAATTAGCAATATTAAGTATATTTTGCTTTCAGCGAAGTCTGATTTTTGAAATTTCAGTAATGCTAATGAATGTAAATATAAAATTGTGCTGGGACGCAAATATATGTATGGCTGAAACAGGCGGAATACAGACATACTGAAACAATTATTACAATTCATTCAATTTAGCAGTTCAACTTGCACCTATTTTAAGTCTTTTTCTATCAGCTATACTTGAAACCCTGGCGCGAGTTATTCTCCAATATTAAAGCAAGTGTATATCCTGCAGTTCCGCTTCCCTAAATTGCTCCGTATCTTTAGATTGCGGTTTCCCGAAACATCGTTTCTGAAAACTGACCAGGGCAGTTGTCTCTTTTTTATCATTTCAATATTAAAATAATTGTGATGTTTTGGCAGGAGATAATTTTTTCATGAAGAAGAAGATCATGTTTGGCAGGCTGGGACCTGATCCAGTACTGGGTGATGAAGTCGAAACGGAGCTGCCTTTATAATTGTTTCTTCGGAAGGGTTTATTCAGGTGAGTTATTTTAAGGATAATTTTAGACAATGGTTAATTGCCTGCGCCGGTATTTTGCTGGCCTTAGTCGCGGTGTTGGTTTTGCTGGTAGCCATAAACATGCTGGCTGAAAAAGGCGTGAGTTTACCCGGTGGTTTGACGAACTCAGGGGAAAACGAACTCGGTAAAGAGCAGGGGGAAGAGCGGGAACCAGCAGAAAATGATCTGATTGACCCTTCTTCTGGCATGGGCCCGGAAGATGAAATGCTTTTTTTTACAATTGAAGAAGAAAAAATGTCCCATAAGCCGTACCTGGAAATTGCAGGCGTTGAAGGATTAAATTACTTAAGAATCGATTGCCGCGAATTCTATTTTGGTTATGATGATGAGCGCGGCGGATGGCATCACGATCAAGAAATGGAAGATAGAAATTACCGGGGCGAAGAGATTGATTTTGCCGAAGATATTTTAAGTGAAGCAAAAGTTGTTACGGCAAAACCGGTGAAGCCGTTTCGGGGTTACATCCCGGTCAAGCCCTATACCACCCAGTTGTCCTTTCCCCTGCATGATGTAGCTTATTTTCCGGAGCGCAACAGCTTTTTCACAGCTGATTACTTCTCGGAAGAATACGAGTTTAGCTTTCACCCTCTTGATTATGATCCGGAACAGTTAAAAACCGTCCCTTGGGAATATGATCAACACGAGCTTCAACACGATTATACCCATAAGTATCACACTATTACAGACGATTACTTGAATCAGTTAGTCTACCACGACATTGCGCCTGATATGCACAGTCAAAGTAACCCTTACGAAACAGTAGTACAAATTACCGATTACCTCAAAAACAACTACAGGCTTGCCGGCTCTTATTTTATAAATACCGGTAAATATAAAGATATTGTTACCTTCTTGTTTGAAGACTATGCCGGTAGTGAGATGCATTTTAATACCGCCCTTGCCCTGATGACGCGTGAGGCTGCCATCCCTTCCCGCCTGGCCATCGGGTTTAGAACTGACCCGGAAAGAGATTACCAGGTGGTATATTTGAGCCAGTTATACGCCTACGTGGAAATTTATTTTGATCACCTGGGCTGGGTGCCTTTTGATGCCGTCCCGGAATATAGTTTTTACCAACCCCCCGAACCAACCACAACGACAATCACCGCCCGCGATCAAAGCGTGATCAAGGGAGAGACTCTAGCTATAGAAGGCGAAGTTACCGGCGATCACGGGGAGGTGATCGATGACATGCCGCTATTAATATACCTGCAAGAAAGTCCTGAGCCTGACGATATTGCCCATACCAAGAATACTTTAACCGGTGGCGCTTTTACTGCAGAGCTTGATTTGGACGGTCAGGTTTTTACCGGACCTGGTTATATAGTGGTAAAAATGCTGGAAAATGATCAATACCGCACTTCCCTCGCAAAAATTCCGGTAGAAATTTATGCGGAAACAAGGCTCGAGTTGCTCCTGCCGCAAATCGTTTATGCCGGCGATGAGTTGCAAATCGAAGGCCGCCTGACAGAAAAAATTGCCCCGTTGCCGGTTGCTTCAGAGAAAATAAGGCTTGATCTAAGAAAAAACAATTCCGGGAATCCCCATCCCCGAAAAGAGTTGATCACCGATCAAGAAGGTTTTTTTGATTTAAGAGTAACAATGGACCCTGGTGAAGCGGATACATCCTTTTTTAACTTCCGGTTCATCGAAAGTGAGCCGGTGACGATAACGGCTACTTATACCGGGGCCGATTATTATTACAGCAGTTATGCCACCGCAGAAACCACTATCGTAGTGTTTTACTGGCAGCGGTTGGTTTTCCTTCTCTTTCTGTTCCTTGTTGCCGGGTTCGGGGCTTTTGCCGCCGTCAAGGTCCGGCGTAAAAGGCGGGAGCCGCTCGAAGCGGGGCCGGAAACAGCAGAAGTTCAAGAACATGTTAATGTCGCGGCAGTGGGGGAAGTGCTTCCCTCAACTGAAAAATATCCGCTGGCAGTTATATTTCCCGATATAGAAGAACCTTTCCCAGCAGTCTGGGGCGTGAACGAAGTTTTAAGATTAAAAATATCCGAGGCTGCAGCTAAAGAAGAATCTTTAAGCGGCAGAAAGCTGCAGATCGTTTTTGGCGATGGCAGCAGCAAGGAATTTTTGTACACGGCCTCTGTTAACTTCGAACACATTTATTACAGAAAAGGTGCTTATGGAGTTTCCATTAAAGATCTGGAAAATGAAAGAATTTACGGTTTGGCGGCGATCAAAATTGTTGATTACCGCGAAGAAATAATCGAACAGGCCCACCAGTTATTTGTCCAGCTTGGCAAAAAAGGTCTTTCTCTAAGCGAGGATTTGACTCCCCGGGAGTTGTTTGAAACAAGCTTGGCTGGTTTGGTGCAGTCGGGTCAGCTTACTCGCACTATAGTGCAGGAAATCACCTTGGTATTTGATTATGCAACTTACAGCCTCAAAGAAATTGACCGGGCCGACTACAAGGCCTTTTACCGGTTGTTAATTAAGATAACAAGCTGTCTGGAGGAATGAACATGGCTGAAGATAATAAAGGTGTGGTAAAAAAATTAAACTACGGCCTGCTGATTGTGCTGCTTATTTTGATTTCTGCTGCTTATTATTTGCCGGGAGAAGAAAGTGTTGTTGCCGAACATACCGAAGTTGACCTTTCTTTCTTGATCGTCCCGGTGATCGCATTGCTTGCCGGTGCTTTTTTAAGAGAAGTGTTTAATACCTATATAACCGGAATGGCTGCAAAAGTGGTTGGAAACAGTATTATAATTTTAGCCCTGGCAGCTGCCGCCTATGTTTTTTTAAGCAACCCGCCCGTACCTCCCGGATACTGGGTATCTGCCAACGCTGCCCTTATCATTGCTGCCATTTTTATCGCTAACAGCTTGCTCGGGGCCTTTCTAAGCAAACGGTTCGTACTTCAGGCTGTGTTGCGGGCTGTGCTTGTTTTTCTATCCGGTTTGTTCTTGTACTTGTTTTTACTTAACTTTACCTGGGGCAACCACCTTGAAATGGCAATCGGGGATGATATCCTTGTTTTGTCGCCTGCAGGTATTCTGTTATGGAGTTTTATCCTTTTGAGTGTAATGCTTGTTTTGGCCTTGCTTACCCTTTCGAGTAACCGCTACCTGACCATCGCCGGACTCTGGTTCGCAGGGGTCCCTGTCCTTAAATATTTTATTTTTCTCACATTTGCTTTTTACTTCATAGATGTGCGCCCCTTTTTGGAACAGATCTATTACCCGGAGTTTCAAATATACGAATGGCTTGGCCTTGCACTCGTTTTTGTGGCGCTGATAATCTCGATGGTGCGAGGCATCAATTCTGTAGTTGAAAAAGCGACCTACTCCGGCTGGATCAAACACCGGCAAAGCTTAGAAATCAATAAAGGGGATTTCTTGGTGGAGCTGGCAAACTACGTCACAGAGTTTCTCGAGCAGGGTGACAAGAAAAACCTGCTGACCTATATTGTCGCTGAGGCCTTAAAAAAGCAGTTTTCTTTCGACCAGATCCACCATGTTATAAAAGATTTTCTTGATTACGCAGATGAATCGGAGCCACCCTTGATGACCGGCTTTGGCAAAAATCTGCTCTGGAAAAGAAACCGAAACAGGCGGGAACTGGTGCTAAATGAAATGGTAAATAAATTTGGGCAAGCGGGAGGCGAAAAAGATGAAAATAGAGCAAGCGCGTGAAATGTGTGAGCAAGTTAACGGCCTGGTTAGCGATGTGTTTGTTACCGGTGATGAAATATTGCTAAAGAAAATTGTTGCCGCCTTCTTAGGCGGCGGCCATATCCTGTTTGAAGATAATCCGGGATTGGGCAAAACTCTCCTGGTAAAAACCATCGCCCGGGTAACCGGCTGCAACTGGAACCGCATCCAGTTTACCCCCGACCTGATGCCTTCAGATATTGTTGGCACAAAAATATGGAGGGGAGATATCTCGTCCTTTCAACTGGAAAGGGGCCCGGTATTTACAAACTTCCTCTTGGCCGACGAGATTAACCGGGCCATGCCGAAAACCCAGTCCGCCCTTCTCGAGGCCATGGAAGAGCGCCAGGTTACCATCGAAGGAGAAACCCACGCACTTAAAGAGCCATTTACAGTAATGGCCACACAGAACCCGATTGAGATGGAAGGCACCTATCCTCTACCGGAAGCGCAGATGGACAGGTTCATGGTTAAACTTTCCATGGGTTATGTGGAAAGCCTGGACCAGGAAGCAGAAATACTGAGGCGCCGGATCGAGTGGAGGAAAGATGATCCCACGGACAACCTTGAGGCGGCAATTACCCAGGACGATTTGCTTGCCCTGCAGCAAACTGTTGAAAATGTTTATGTGGATGACAATATTTTGCACTACATCAGCGCAATTGTGCGCAAAACCCGGGACAACAATAAAATACGCATCGGTTCCAGTCCGCGCGGTGGCTTGGCCCTGCTTAAGCTTGCCAGGGCGATTGCCCTGGTTAGCGGCAGAGATTTTGTCGTGCCTGACGATGTGAAAATGGTCGCTGCCGAAGCTTTGACCCACCGGATCATCATTGATGTGGAATATGCCCTGGAGGGCCTGGAGCCCGGTGAAGTACTATCTGAGATTATCGGTGAGATTGAAGTGCCAAAACAGCTATCAGCGAGGCCGGAACATGCTTAAAATCACCCCTCTTTTGAATAACTTGATCACGCTTTCGATTGTTCTTTTACTGTTGGGGATCATTTTTGTGAACCGGGTATTGATCATGCTTAGTCTTACGCCCCTGCTCTTTATGCTCCTGGCGCTGCTGGTCGGCGTGCCGCGAGAAATAACGATTAAAAAACTCTACCCCCAGGAAATCCTGCTAGCCGGTGATAGTTTTACGATTGAAATAAGTATTGAAATCAAAAGGGGTCTGGGAACCATTGTTGTTTTCGACCTGCTGCCCGGCGAATTTGAACTGCGTGAAGGCAGTAATTTAAAGCTTCTATGGAAAGGTTTCCGGCCGCTAAAAACAACCCTTCGTTATCGGGTCAGATCCACCACCGCCGGATATTACCAGTTGAACAAACCTGCCTGCGAAGCGTATCACTTTCTGCATTTGAAAGCCCCGGTCAATAAAGCGGTTAGCGCCAGCCAGAAGATAGAGATCAGGCCGAGGGTTTTGGAAATAAAAAAGATCCGCGATGTGACCACAAAATCAAAAATACCGCTTCCTTTGGGAGCCGTGGCCAAGATGGGGCTGCCGACCCTGGAGTTTCGCGAAATGCGGCAGTACCAGCGCGGGGATCCCTATAAATTTATTAATTGGAAGGCAACCGCCCGTAACACAGGAGGCGCATATGCCGCCCCCCTGGTCAACGAATATGAAAAGGAAGGCAAAAAAACGGTGTGGTTGTTTTTGGATCACTCTTCGGCCATGTATTTTGGGGCCAACGTGGAAAATGTTTTTGAAAGCGCCCTGGAAGCTGTAAATGGCTTTGTGGACTACTACACAAAATACGACTGTCGTATCGCCCTCTGCACTTTTAACGGCGCCCCATTTTTTATTTATCCTGCTGCCGGAAAAAGGCAGTATTATAAAATACTCCAGGAACTGCTGCGGTTAAAAACCAGGGAAAACGATAGCAGCAAAGAACGGGGTGAAGAAAATGGGGCCGAACCTGAAAAACCGCAGACGGGAAAAAGAGCGACGCTCAGGGAAACTGTAATCAGGTATAAAGGCTACCTTTACGGTAACAACCCCCTCTGTATTGTGGTCACCAGGATAAACAGGGAAAACACCTCCGCCCTGGATGAAGGGATCAGGGAACTGATGAAATACACCTCTATCAGAAAAGAGAGCTATTCCGTGATGGTGGTTAATATCGACGGTTATGATCTGGCGGCTTCTACGCCCTCTGAAAAGGTGGCGGCGGAAATCTTGAGAAAAAGGGATCGCATTAACACCGGTGGTTTAAAAAGAGGGATTACCTGGATTGACTGGAATCCCACCCGCTCCAGTTTTACAACTACCTTGCTGAGGCAGGTGGTCAGAAGATGAACCTCTTGATCAGCCTGATCAAGTTTCTCTTAATGCTTATAGTTTACGCGATTAATCTGCACGTGCTTAGAAGCACTTCTCCCCATGCAATACTGGATGCTTACCTGGAGGCGCCACTAAGTGCCGATCTGGCTGTCACCGCGGGAGCGCTGCTCATAGTGTTACTTTTTATCTCCAATAAAAATGATCTGATCAAAGCCTTCTATTTAGTTTCTATTTTGTTTTGCCTGCCCGCAGTTTTAAGCTACGCTAAATTTGACTGGTTCAGTTTGCTGTTATTGGGTAGATTTGACTTAGAGTTTCAAACCACGCTTTATGAACCGGAACTTGCTTTTTGGTGTGCCCTGGTCCTTATTGGTTGCCTGGTCATCAGTTTTATCAATATGTTTCAGGATCAAGCCAATGACTACAGCGAAAGGGGGATTGAGGCCAGAGAGATTAACGCTTTGTTGATGAGGCAGGGGGCGCATTTTGTCTTTTTGATTGCGCTTTTAACCGGTTTTGCTACCCTCTTTTTCGATGCGGTGGAGGCGTTTGAGTCTGCCATGGAAGAAATCGTCCTTTTCTTTATGGACGATCCTGTATTAATCGGTTTTGCCGGAATCATCTGTTTGCTGATCTTAAGCATCATCGTTATTGCCGGATCACGTTCTGTTTACCGGCAGGAAACCCGTGAATAAGCTGGGGATTTGGCCAAAACGGGCAATCTTCCAAAAAAGTTAAAAACTTTAGAAAGGGATATTATGATTGCCAGGAAAGCAGGGAGGATGGTGCTGTGCTGTGTTACAGTGTGGCCAGGCCTTTCAACAAAGCAGCTCAACTTTGCAGGAAATGTGGTTTGCCATTAACTCAAAATCTATAATATCACCGGTTTTTTGTCTGAGTACCTTGCTGGTTGTGAAATTGATCATTGCAGCACTTCCGTTAAAGTTGCCTTAACTACATACTTTGAGGTAACTTAATACAATACAGATCAGGGCCTATATAAATTACCCCGTTGGTTTTGTAAGGTTTCCGAATCACTGCTAGCGCCGGGATAAACATGAACCGAAATGGGGCGATTTTCATGATCTGTCATGAGTGAAGGTTGTCTGTATAGTAAAATACACCCGTGCACACTGTCAAAAAAAACTTATTACAAGTACTTATTCCCTTGTCTTTAACACTTCAACCAGGTCCAGTCTTTCCACTTTTCTTAAGGCAAAGCGCTGGGCTATCCATATGGAAATAGCCGTAATTAACGCCCCCATTAACAGGGCCTGCGCAGACAATTCCGCGGGTATTGTGTATAAATCAGTGCTTAATTCTCTTGAAAACCCTTCCATCATGGCCTGGGCCAGCGGCAGCCCTGCCAGGACGGCAAAAAAGCTGATAAACCACTGCTCAAAGGTAATCACCGAAAAGACTTCCCGGGAAGTCATTCCCAGCACTTTCATTGAGGCCAGTTCCCGGTTTCGTTCAGAAAGGATTATAAAGCTTGAACTATAGATTATGGAAAAAGCGATTACCACGCCGATCAAGACGTAAAGATAAATCACCATGCCGAAGGTCTCCATTAATTCCCGGGTTTCCCGGATTTGTTCTTCAGTGCCATCCACGCCCGCTACCAAATCGCTTTCCCGGTAATAATCTCTTAGCCCTGCTATGTTTGCCCTGACCAGATCTTTTTCCCGGAAATCGTCCGTGTCCCAATAATCTTCGGCGTTACCGGGATTTATCCGTTCGTCTCCCACATTGACCATGAACGAAGTGGCAAATTTACCCTGCTGCAAAATAGCTTCCACACCGGTTATTTCCATATAGGCGTTCATTCCCAGGTATTGAGGGATTACCCGGTATACTTCCACAGTTTGTTCATCTTCATTATCACGCAGGTAAGGACTTGCCAGTTTTAAACTCGTCCCTTCTTCAACCGAAAGCTTTTCCGCAAGACGTTCGGATAAAATAATTCCCTGCTCAGAAGGTTCAATTCGCCTGCCGGCAGCATCCCTGATGATATACATACTGCTGTCCTTAAGTATGCCCAGCAAAACCACACTTTCTTCCCGCCAGGCGTGAGACAGGCGCACCGGCACTTCGGCCAAAGGTTCCACCCCTGTAACTTCAGCATGTTCTGCCAGCTCCCTCTCCACGGGTTGCCGGGAAACCGGCTCGGTGAAGTTTACCCGGGCATGATAAACCTCCACTTCTTCAAAGCGGTAAAAAACAAGCTTATCCACCAGATCATTAAGGGACCAGGTTACTACCACCACGGCGCAGCTTAAGGTAACGCCAATGAAAAGAAAAGCGGTCCTGCTGCGGTTTCTGGCCAGGTTTCGGACCGCCATTTTACCCTGGATAGTAAGCATGCTTGAAAACAAGCGGATTTTTTCCAAAACCGTTTTCCTGCCTGAAACCGGAGCCGGCGGTCTCATCGCTTCAGCAGGTTTTAACTTTAAAGCATATTTACACCCCTGGTAACCGGCGGCTAGAAATATTCCCAGGGAAATCAGCACCCCGAGGACAAAGTAGTAAAGTGAAAAATCAACATCAATCTCCGGCACATGGAAAAATTCCAAAAGCAGCCAGTTCAGCGGGCGGGAGAGGTAGATCCCGGCCGTTCCGCCCACCAGTCCGCCAATAAAACCCACGGTGATGCTATAAGTAAGGTAATGTAACATGATCTCCCGGTTACTGTAGCCGAAAGCTTTAAGAATGCCGATCTGGCCCCGCTGCTGTTCAACCAGGCGTTTAAGCATAATATATAAAATCAAGGCCGCTATAACTAAAAACATCAGCGGGACAGCAAAAGCCATTCTCTGCAGCTGGGCAATTTCTTCACTGAGAATTAAATGACTGGTTTGATTATCCCTGGAATAAAGGTTGATTAAGCCGTACGCTTCCAGTTCCGGTTCCAGGCGGTCTTTAACCTCGTCAAAGTCAGCCCCCTCCTCCAGGGTAAAAGCAAGGTTGTTAACCCTGCCCTGCAGATCCGGGAAAAAGTTCCACATTGTCTCCCTGGAAGTAAAGGCAATTCCAAACTGTTCAGGATTGGGATAAATTTCTGCTTCCGTGCGGAGGGGATAGGTAAACTCCGGGCTCATGGCATATCCTTCTACAGTGATCTCCCTGGCTTTCTCACCGGCAAGGATTTCCAAAACATATCCCAACTCCAGCCCGTGAACATCATAAAACTGGTTATCTACCCAGACTTCAAATTCGCCCTGCCGGAGTTCATTGCCCTCTAACAACCTGGCATCGTTAACCCGGTCCGGATTATCAAGTTCGAGGGAAACGAACTTTAAGTAAATGCCAATATCGCTTTCAGGGTAAAGCACCCTCACTTCCCTGGTAACCCTGCCGCTGACCTGGTCGATACCTTCAATTTGGGCCAACCCTTCAGCGTCCCGGTAAGGCATGGCCGTGAGTTCGGCAAAACCATCGGCAAAATTTTGTTCCCGGTAGAAAATTTCTTTGGAAAGTTCCAGGTTATCGCTGGAGATAGAAAAAGAAGTATAGGTTGTTAATCCAAGGACGACCAGCACCAGGCAGGCCAGGTAGGAACCTTTATTGCTCCAGATGTCACGGTACATCTTCCTAAAAAGCATTACCAGCTCACCTTCTCCGGCGAGAGCGGTTCAGAATTTTCCTTTACACCTTCCACCAGGCCGTCCTTTAGGTGAATAACCCGGTCCGCCATGTAACTGATGTTAGTGTTATGGGTAATGATCACCACTGCCTTGTTGTAGTGACTGCAAAAATCACGCAGCAGTTTCAATATCTGTTTGCCCGCTGGTAAATCAAGTGAACCGGTGGGTTCATCGCATAAAAGCAGGCGGGGGTTTTTAGCCAGGGCCCTGGCAATTGCCACCCTTTGCTGTTCGCCCCCTGAAAGCTGGGAAGGGAAGTGCTCTTTACGATCAATTAATCCCACCTGCTCCAAAAGCGGATCTACGTCCAGGGGGTCAGTGGCAATTTGCACCGCAAGGTGGACATTCTCGTAAGCGGTTAAGTTGGGCATGAGGTTGTAGAATTGAAAAATAAAACCGACTTCGCTGCGCCGGTATGCAGTAAGCTCATTCTCGCTGGCATTATGAAGGGGCCTGTCTCTGAAATAAAGTTCACCCTCGCTGGCCTGGTCCATCCCCCCGACAATATTAACCAGGGTGCTTTTACCCGACCCGCTGTGACCCAGGATCACCACCAATTCCCCGTCATAAAGTGTAAAATCAACTCCCCTTAAGGCATGGACTGTCACCTCGCCCATCTGGTAGCGCTTTTTTATGTTGCAGGCCTCGATCAGTTCCGAGCCCAAAACCTTCGCCTCCTTCAACAAAACTTACCTGGCAAATCCTCTTAAAAACCGGATCAGCGGACATTATCTGCAGTTAAAAAGGCTCCTTCCCTGGCCAGGCGGAACTCGCTCAAAGCTCTTTGGTATTCAAGTGCGGCTTCATAATGATCCTGGTGTGCTTCCATGAGCTTTAAATTTACTTCCATTAATCCAAGGCCGTCCACCAGTCCTGCTTCATGGCGGGCTTCGATCCGCTCCAGGGTATTTTTGGCCAGATCCAGCTTTCGCTCTTTCATCCGGTAGGCATTTTCAGCCTGCTTTGCCCCCCGGTAAGCTTTTTCCACCTGTAACCGGGCTTCCCGTTTGGCCTGCTCAAGCTTTAAAGCTTCCTTTTCCCCGCTGGCCAGCTCGTACTGTTGTTCATACATCTTTACCTGAAGTCCTTCAATAACCGCATGCTCTACTGCTTCCCGGCGATTTAGTTCTTCTGGCTCCGGGTCCGGGGGAGCAACCAGGTTTAGGCTTACGTCTAAATCATAACCGGCAAGCACTTTTAGTTCACCTAAAATATCTTCCTGCCGGTCTTTGACTGTATCAAGGATCAACCGGCCCTGCTCGACCTGGATCACGGCCCTTTCTACTTCCTGCCAGGTGACCATGCCCTGCTTGCGCTTTTCTTTCTCAAAAGCGAAAAGCTCTTTCAGGTAATCAAGATTATCAGCTAATATTGCTTCTTCACCTTTTAAGGCAAAGTAGGTATGATAAAGCTCTTCAGCTTGCCTGACCAGGGTTTTAGCCATTATTTTTCTTTCAATCTCCAAACGACTAACAGCATATTTAAGTTGGTTTTCCTCTTCTTCAAGCAAATCGAGCAAGGTCTCAAACAGCCTTCTGATCTCAGGCTCTTCAACTTCAAGAATCCGTTCTGCCATTTCTTTACGCAGCGCTTCGATTTCTTCCAGACTCTCTTCAGCTTCTTCTATCTCTAAAGTCATAATCCGGTAATCGGTATTATATCCGGTAATCCGGATGCTTAAATCTTCAATGTCAAGGGTAGGACCCCCACCGGTGGTGCCGGCTGTCGAAAGGCTGTAAGTGGCCAGGCCCAGCGCCACCAGGGCCGCCAGGCAAAAAAGAACATAATAACGTGAAATCGCACCCATTACCAGGACACCTCTCAGTCAGTGTCGTAAAAAACCCTTCGGCCATCTTCAAGGCCTTCCACCCCGGGATCCAGAATCACCAGGTCCCCTTCATTAATTCCTTCAGTGATTTCCGCTTCCTGCCGCGTTTCAGCGCCGACAGCAACTTTGCGGACCCGGGCCCGGTTATCTCTTACCACCATCAGGGCATCCTCACCCTCGTATGTAAACAAGGCTCGCCCTGGGGCCAGCAAAGCATCTTCGACCACACTGATCACAAATTCCACATCCACCTTGTAACCGGGGCCAAGGTTAATCTCATCATTCAAATCAGGATCGATAGTCACCGTTACCCGTTCTTCTTCAAGGCCCAGCGGTGAAATATCTTTCTCAGCATAGGAAGCGATCTTTTCGACTTCACCGGAAAATTTTAGATCTTCATCTCTTCTTTCAAAAACCATTTCTACTTGCTGGCCTTCATGAATTTCTTCAACATCACGGGTAAGGACCCTGGTTTCAACAAGTATGGTTTGCTCCACCTCATTTTTCTTCAGCAGGCGCATCAGGGGCAACTGGGGCCCGGCCACCCCTTTTTCCTCAGCATTTAAATCAACCACTACCCCGGCTATCGGAGCCTTGATGCGGTAATTATCTTTCCGGTGCTCAACCGTTTGGACTTGCGCGCTTATGGCGCTGCGCTGCGATTCTAAGGATTCCACGGCCGAGCGCATTTCTTTTTTATGCTTTTCCGCTTCTTCCAGCTCTATTTTAGTAGCCCAGTCTCTTTGATAAAGGACCTCGATGCGCTCATAATTATCTTCTGCTGTCTCCAGGCTATCCCGGGTCATTGCTATCTCAGAATTAACCGCTCTTAACTGCGATCGCAGTTCGCTTAACTTGAGCTCCAACTCTTCGGCATCTAAAACAACCAGCAAGTCCCCGTCTTCAACCTCATCACCCTCTTCTACCAAGACTTCTTCAATCCCGGCCTGATAAAGGGAATAAACAGTCCTTTCATCTTCTGAAACCAGGACTCCTTCTTCGGTGAAACTTTCAACCAAATCATACCGGCCAACCCGGTAAACCTCCACCCTGATTCCCTCTAAATACTGAAAAGCCAGGATTCCCGCAACTACCACAGCCAGGACTGCAACCAGGATGATTTTCCAATTCCTTTTCATACTTTTTCCTCCGGTAGGGGTATCTTTACTCCCGGGATGAATAGCTTTTGCCTATATTTTCTATATCGGATCTCTTAATCCTTTGACTTTTCACATTTTATCATAATTATTGCAACAATATTTTCATTAATTAAGTTTACGTGTTATCCTTCAGCCCTTCAGAGCTGTATAAGTAACTATTGCCAGGCAGGCTGAGCCAGGTGCTGCCGTTCCCGGTATTGACAAACACCACCTGGTCATTTAGAACGCCTTCTACTTGGATAGAGAACCGGCTTTTTTTGCAACGGATCTTTAAAATCACCGGTATACAGCTGAACCCGTGGATCGGCTAAGGCATCTTCATTACCATGGTTTAAAAATTCCCGGTTCCACCCGACCACCGCAGGCTCAATTTCAACTGCCCTAGCCGCTGTAACCCCAGGCCATTTTAATGCTTCTTTTAAGCTGTAACCTGCTCCTGAGCCACCCATCAATAAATTTACCGGTCCCTTTCAATAACTTCAGGGGGCTGGCAGTCCATCCGTCTCATCTATTTACAACTCCTCTGGCTTAACTTCAACCACCAATAATTCTTAACGGGCAGGATATTTTCTGTTCAAGCAAGAATCTTAAATACAAGCTGCATTTCCTAGATTACAACTTTATTTTAAGGATAAAACCAACCAGTAACAGTGAGTTAATCAAAAAAAGAATTAAGTGCAAATATTTACAATTTATAAGGAGGCGGAGAAAAATGAGTGGAGAAAAGAACAAACCTGAAAAGCAGGTCCATGTTGACTGGGAACAGCCCTTAAGCAAGGAAGAAATCGGCAGATACTTAATTGATATCGGTGAAAAATTAATCAATGAGGGTTCGTTTACCGTCAAACAGGGAGAAGAGAGTTATGAAATCGCTCCTTCAGGTCAGATTGAACTGGAAATCCAGTATAAAACCAAGGGCGAAAAGCATGATTTTGAGATAGAAATTCAATGGATACCGGGTAAAGAAAGTAAATTTGAAATCAGTTAATTGCCTGCCATAACAACACGGAGGGAACACGGAGGGACGGTTGTATGCCACGAGGCACACAACCGTCCCTCCGTGTTGCTTTTTACTCGAGAACCGTTCTAATTGAACTGTCTAGATTGACGATTGAATCAATTTATAATAGAATGCATGTAATACTTGTTACAAAGATTGACCGGTTATAAATTATGAGAGCAGGGGCATAATGAACCTTTTATTTCAAGATCTATCAACCGAATTAACCAGAAGAAATATCCGCCCCTCACACCAGAGGATTAAAGTCCTGGAGTATTTGATTAAAAAGCAGTGCCATCCTGGTGTGGATCAGATCTTTAAAGGCCTGCAAGATGAAATTCCCACCCTGTCGAAAGCCACTATTTATAACACCCTAAACTTATTTGTTGAAACCGGCCTGGTAAAAATGCTATCCATAGAAGACAAGGAAACCCGCTACGACATAATAACCGATACCCACGGGCATTTTAAATGTGATCAATGCGAGGCTATCTTTAATTTTAAGCTGGATCTTGAATCAATAGCAGCCGAAGAATTAGCCGGTTTCAAAGTTAGTGACAAAAACGTATATTTTAAAGGCGTTTGCCCAAAATGCCTTTTAAATATAAATCACATTAACCGAAAGGAGCAAAATTAATGAGTGAAGAAAACAAATGCCCGGTAACGGGAAAGCCTTCAACCCCTACTGCTTTAGGAGGCCCTTCTGTCAGGGATTGGTGGCCCACCCAGTTGAATTTGAAGATTCTTCATCAGAACTCAGAGTTGGTCAACCCCATGAGCAACGACTTTAACTATGCTGAAGAATTTAAAAAGCTCGATTTAGAAGCCGTTAAAAAAGACTTATATGACCTGATGACCGACTCGCAGGACTGGTGGCCTGCCGATTACGGCCACTACGGAGGGCTTTTCATCCGCATGGCCTGGCACAGCGCAGGTACCTACCGCAAAGGCGACGGCCGCGGCGGCGGCGGTTCGGGGGCCCAGCGCTTAGCGCCGCTGAACAGCTGGCCGGACAACGCCAACCTGGACAAGGCCCGCCGTTTATTATGGCCGATCAAGCAAAAATACGGCAGCAAGATTTCCTGGGCGGACCTGATGATCCTGGCCGGCAACTGTGCTTTTGAATCGATGGGATTTAAAACCTTCGGTTTTGGCGGCGGCCGCGAAGACGTGTGGGAGCCCGAAGAGGACACTTACTGGGGGGCCGAAAGCGAATGGCTTGGCGACGAACGCTATTCCGGCGACCGGGATCTCGAAAACCCTCTTGCCGCCGTGCAGATGGGCCTTATTTATGTGAACCCGGAAGGGCCGAACGGTGAACCGAATGCCGCCGCTTCAGGCCATGATATCAGGGAGGTCTTTGATCGGATGGCCATGAACGACGAAGAGACCGTGGCGCTGATTGCCGGGGGCCACACCTTCGGCAAATGCCACGGGGCCGCGCCGGATTCCCACCTGGGCCCTGAACCCGAAGGCGCCGGCATCGAAGAACAGGGGCTCGGCTGGAAGAGTAGTTACGGCAGCGGCAAAGGCCGTGACACCATCACCAGCGGCATTGAAGGAGCCTGGACACCGACCCCGACAAAATGGGACAGCAGCTATTTTGACACCCTGTTTAAATATGATTGGAACCTCGTGAAGAGCCCTGCAGGCGCCTGGCAATGGAACCCTTCAGACCCGGAGGCGGCAAATACCGTGCCGGATGCAGAAGACCCTAATATTAGGCATGCGCCGATGATGACCACAGCTGACCTCTCATTGAAGATGGATCCGGCCTATAAAAAGATTGCCAGGCGGTTCCACGAGAACCCGAAAGAGTTCGAAGATGCCTTTGCCCGGGCCTGGTTCAAGCTGACCCACCGTGACATGGGCCCGCGCTCGCGCTATCTCGGGCCGGAAGTTCCAGAAGAGGAACTGATCTGGCAGGATCCGGTGCCCGCAGCAGATCACGAATTGATTGATGAAAAAGATAGCGCAGAGCTGAAAAGCAAGATCATGGATTCCGGCCTCTCAATTTCTGAGCTGGTCTACACAGCCTGGTCTTCAGCGTCTACCTTCCGGGGTTCCGATAAGCGCGGCGGGGCAAATGGGGCGCGCATCCGCCTTGAACCGCAAAAAGATTGGGAAGTCAACCAGCCTGCTCACCTGGGTAAAGTGCTTGGGACCCTGGAAAAAATCCAGCAAGAGTTCAACAGCGCCCAGTCAGGCCGGAAGAAGGTTTCACTCGCCGACTTGCTCGTTTTAGGTGGCTGTGCTGCTGTAGAGCAGGCTGCAAAGAACGCCGGCCACAATGTAACCGTTCCTTTTTATCCGGGACGCACCGATGCAGTACAGGAACAGACCGACGTATATGCCTTCGAGGCCTTAGAGCCGGCAGCAGACGGCTTCCGCAACTACCTTAAAAAGAAATATTCGGTGCCGGCAGAGGAACTGTTGCTCGACCGGGCCCAGCTGTTAACCCTTACCGCTCCTGAAATGACGGTTCTGGTTGGCGGTATGCGCGTGTTAAATGCCAATTACGGGCAGTCACAGCACGGCGTCTTCACCAAGAAACCGGAGACGCTCACAAACGACTTCTTCGTGAACCTCCTTGATATGAACACGACCTGGGAAGCGGTAGATGGAGACAAAGACGAGTTCGAGGGCCGTGATTCGGCATCGGGCGAACTCAAGTGGACCGGCACCCGGGTGGATCTTATCTTCGGTTCGAACTCCCAGCTCCGGGCAATTTCGGAAGTTTACGGCTGTGACGAATGCCAGGATAAGTTCGTAAACGACTTTATCTCGGCCTGGAACAAGGTTATGAACGCAGATCGTTTTGACCTTTCGTAAACAGGCAAACTATATTCACAGCTAAAAAACCTTCTTAAAGTAGGAGCCGCCAAGCCTGGTGACTCCTACTCTTTTATAACCCGGCGTGCAGATTACCTGGTTCCAATCATTGATTAACTGTTATATGAACTTCTTTAGGAAAAATCATTGCAGGTTGATCTTCGTGAGGCAAAAACCCCCGGGGCAGCAAATGTTTAATACACTTACCAACTCCAACTGTTTGCTCAATTTCAGCGCCTGTATTTACAGGGTCAAACCTGGTGGTGGAATCATCACTACACCTTACCACCCAGATGTACCCCCGGGCATCCCTGGCGGAATTTTATCTGTAATCCTATTTTTTAAGCCCCATATGATGATGGCACAATGACTATTTCGGATGTAACTTCAGTAACTCCGGGCACATTCTTAATTACCCTTATCACTTTTTCAAGCTCGTCATTACTGAACATCAGGCCACTGAGATGAACCTTTCCACCGCCGGTGACTTCAACAACAAAGTCGGGATAAATAGTCGAATGGTTGTTTTTTATAATGGCGGCGTCGATCTTGCGTTTGAGGGAGGAAGATTCCATTTCCTCAATGGCTTTTATACTGCATGTTTTAACCTCTTCAGATCCGGCCAGGTCCGAAATAAGTTTAACAGCCCAATCGGTGCCCAGTTTTTCCAGGTTGATTACCAAATCATAACCTGAAGAATCTTTCCAGTCGCGATTGAAAGCATACTGGACAAAGTCTCCCAGGCGCTTGTCCATTTTATGAACCAACTGCATTGCAGCTTCTGCAGTGATATTCTGTTCTTCACTCAGCGTTTTGCTCCGGGTTTCCTCCGGGGCGTGGATTAAAACATGAAGGGCGCAATTAAAGTCCTCCAGAAAGACCTGTGCGCCATGCCCGACGATCAAACCTTCGCCTTCACTTGCGATATCAAAAATAACCGAGCCGAGAAGATCCAGGTATACGGCCGGTTTGTTGGTGAAAAGCCTGTCAAAAAGACGTGGCGCCTTCTCGTCAATACCTTCCAGTTCTTTGCTGGAAATGCCCATGGATAAGGCTCTTTCCTGAACTTTATGGTCATCAAACAATTCTATTCCAAGCTGTTCCGATACCTCCTTTGCGATCTTTTCACCACCGGAACCAAAAGATGAAGTAATAGTGATCAATGACATGGTTTAACCTCCTGTTTTTTTATGCTACTTATGATATTTACCTGTGTAGCTTTAGGAACGAATGCATTATTAAAATCTTGTGCAGGTCAATGTTACCATAGTATCGACGCTTCATCAATATTTATACAGGTGCAGATAATTGCCGAGGCGTAAGAAAAAGCTGAAGTTTTGGCCAAAGCAGCCGAACGGGGCGATTTTTGAGAGCTTCCGCAGCAGGTTCGATCTGCAGGCCAGGAAACTGCAGTTCCTATTTGAAGAGCGGGGACATAGAAAGCAAAGAGCTGCCAGATGAAATGGAAAAGGACATGGAAATGATGGATACTGAGCGCTATTTTTCTGCAGCGAGGAAAGAACGGTGGAGAATACGAAGGAGATTTCGGGAGGGGTTACGTTTGCAAATGATACATCAGCGGTATTAAACTTGGGCAGCTAATGCTCTTCTTCTAAAATCGTCAGGAAAACATCTGCCAGCTCCGGGTCAAACTGGCTGCCGGCCCACCTTTTTAGTTCAGCAATAATTTCTTCCCGGGCCATGGCTTTTTTATAAGGTCTTCCACTGGACATTACCTCGAAAGCATCGGCAATGGCTGTTATCCTGGCCGGCAAGGGCACCTCCTTTCCTTTTAGCCCCTGCGGATATCCTGAACCGTCCCAGCGTTCGTGATGGCTGAGAATGTCTTCCGCCACGTGTGCAAACTCTTCCGTGGCACGTACAATCCTATACCCTGTTTCAGGGTGCTTCCTAATAATGTCCCATTCTTCTGCTGTCAAAGGACCTTTCTTGGTCAGTATCTCCGCTGAAATATTTATTTTTCCTATATCGTGCAGTGAAATCAATATTTTCAACTTGCTTAACTCCGATTCAGAAAGACCTATTTTCTTACCGATTTTTTGAGCCGCATCCTGCATGCTTGAATAATGAGCTTCTGTCTCAAAACTTTTTGCTTCTAAACTTTTGAGCATTGTTTTTAGCCCGGCACTTTTTACCTGCTGACTTTCTGCACGTTTATGTTTATACATATTCTCTTCAGCCTCTTTTAGTAATTCTTCCAGGCCCTTTTTTGTGCTGTTTTTAATTGCAGCACCTACCGCCAGGGAAAGGGACATGTCTTTAACATAAGTTTCTTGGCATTTCTCCTCTATCCTTTGGCATATGGCTTTGGCGTCTTCTTCTGTGGTTTGCGGCAGAAAAATGATAAATTCATCCCCTCCCCAGCGGGCAATGATATCTTCCCTGCGACAGGAGCTTCTTAATATTTCGGCTGTTTGCTTTAACATTTCGTCTCCTGCTTTGTGTCCGAAAGTATCGTTAGCCAGCTTGAGGCCGTTTAGATCAGCCATGATCATACCAATTGGCAGCTGCCTTTCAGTATCCAGCCTCTTCATTTCCTTTTCCAGGAAGTGACGGTTATAAAGCCCTGTGAGCTGATCGTGAAAACTTAAATATCGTATCTTTTCTTCTGCATCTTTGCGTTCAGTGATGTCGCGATAATAATAGACTCGCCCGTAGTAATGCTCATTATGTCCAAACATGGGAGCAGAATAAAGCTCAAGTATCCTTCCATCTGTTAACGCAATTTCCGCGTGGCTCTTCACCTGCTTATTCTCATTAAGGTAGTTAATCCGATTGATAAATTCTTCTGGATCAACCAATTTAGGAAGCACATAATCAAGTGCTTTTTGACCCGATTGGGAAGCCATAATATCATCTGGTATTTCCCAGATATCGACAAAACGTTGATTGAAAGAAACTATTTCGACCTTTTCATTTACAACAAGAATTCCATCAAGGGAAACTTCTTGTTGAGTGTTTAAAATGATGTTCTTAAACTTCAGTGCTTCCTCTGTTTGTTTGCGCTCGGTAATGTCCTGACAAAAAGCAATAAGATTGTTACTATTATCAATTACTACTGCAACTAAATTAATCCAGAACCTCTCCCTGTTTTTCTTACAGACCATAATTTCGTCTTCTACATAACCCTCTTTCAGTAATCTTTCAAACGATTTCATCCCTTTTTCCAAGAACTCCTGGGCAATAAAGTCCGGGACGGTTAAATCTAGCAGCTCTGCTTCTGTGTAACCGCTCATCTCACATGCGGCCCGGTTTACTTCAATATAACGTCCTTCACTATTTGCCACAAAAATACCAACAGGAGCTTTTTCCATGTAAGCCCTGAACTTGGCTTCGCTTTCCTGTAATGCTTTTTCAGTTTGGATGCGCATCAATATGGTGCCGATCAGGCCGGAGTAAACTTCAATCGCTTCCCTGTTTTTAATCTTTTCGCCCTTTTTCATAAAGAAAATAATATCACCGCGCGATTCCCTTCTCCCGTAGGAAAGATCGATCACATAAATATCCCCGATATTAAATATGCGCTCCAGTATTTGGGCTGTGTTCTTTGATATCGCACCCATCGACGTTTCATAGAGGCTGTTATATTGGACAAGCTTGCCTTCCTGTAGACTGCGCACCCGTTCAGGGACGATATCCCATTCTTTTCCTGTAAGCGGAAAACCGAGAATTTTCGATGCCTGCTTGATTGCCGAGGGAACGCCGCTAAAGGCCCTGGTGACGCTTTTGGTGCCGCCTTCTTCATAAGTGTTCAGGCCGACAACCCAGGCACCCGACAGCTTTTTCATCCTGTCGGTTATTACCTGGTAGTCAATTGATTCTGCCGACATGTGGAGTAATTTTTCCGAGGCGCTTAAGAGATTTTTAAGCGAAGCAACCTCTTCTTTTTGGGTTTCGATTTGGTTTTCATCCCGGGACATAACAGACGACCTCCGATTAAAAAACAATCTATGAATTTTCCTCAATTAACAGGTTTAATGTGGGGTTTTCTTGCCCTTGAAACAAAGTAACTTATGTTAAAGTAAACTCACTATAACACTACAGCGCAACATTAGAACAATCTGAATCTAAGCAACACCGGCTTTAAGCTGTTAAATAGGGAAATACTGTTCTTTGACAATCTCTTACCGGCTTTGATAGACTGAGTTTAACATTTTTACCGGAGACGAGCAAAACATTGCGCTACCGGTGGGAAAAAATCGCACAGGTTACCTGACCCCTTTTATCGAGGCAAAAGGACTGCAATATTTTTGGCCTCTAAAGCATTAGCATTTAAAGCAGTAATAGAGCATACTCCAGCAATATTTTCTTGCGATGCGAAATGCGCGCCACCTCAGCCCTGCGGAACTGGTAGGAAACGATTTTAATGACCGCTTTGATTTCTTTCTGGTCTCCGGTAAATGCAGCGACTACTAATTTTTGAGCGAGGGGCTAAGGTGATATAGTTTTTTTTAGGCCGAATTCAATGCGTACCGTTAATAAAAAGTGCATGACTACATTAACCAGGGCCATGTGCCGGTGCAACCCCGGGTAAGAACGCATCTCGTATTCATCGAGGCCGAGATAACTTTTGCCTTCCTGAAAAAGCTGTTCGATAATCCAGCGCAGTTGCGAAACCCTGACCAGCTCCAAAAAAGGTATATCTTCAGGAGCATTGCTGAGCATGTATTTGATTTCACCGTCTGAGTTCATGCGCAAAAGCAGCCATAACTCATTTAAGGGGCGGCCGCCTTTGTGTTCGATAACACGCAGACGGGTGAACTGGCAGGTACAGGGGCCTTTGGCCCCTTCGCCCAGGTTAACAGTTTCCCCGCGAAGAGAGGGGTCTTGAGCTATTTTTGCAACCGGTAGCGGTTCAGGGGAGGTTTCATTTTTTTCGGGCGCGGTCCCCGGCCTTTGTACGGTGGATAAGAAAATTGCGGCCGTTCAGTCCAAAGCAAAGTGTCAGAGCGGACGTTTGCCAGGTAGTAGTACTTTTCACCGATGGCATCACGGAAAGCGCTGTCTGTACCAAAAGTGCTGTCCATGCCGACCCAGCGTCCCTTAAAAGCATCAGTTTTTCGCTCCTCTCCATAGGCTCCTTTAAATTAGGGGGCTTAACATAAGGACGCCTGGAGCAACCGATGATCGTTCGAAATTCTTTATTAAGCGGGTATACGTAGACCTCCTTGGGGTTCCCGTGATATTCGTAACCAGGACCCTGCCGGGTAAAACCCAGGGTTTGACCGATATGAGTCCAGCCCGCATCCTGGTAGACGGTGCCCTGAAAGTAGCGGGGATCAACAAAGGTTTCTAATAGAACAGTTAATTAAGATTCTCCGTTTTATTAAACTGTAGATTACGCTTTCTACAAAAACCTGATTATTCCTGCCAAACATTTTCTCCACCCTGTCTGTTATCAAGACAAGTTTATAACAAACTCACTATCTTGTCAGTAACTCCCTACTACCTAGCTCATTATTTCAAGCAGCGCTGCAGCGAAATTACATTTCGCTTTGATGTCCTGTATATGACATCTAAGATTTTATGCTACAATTGAAGCAAGCAGGTTTTCTTGCAGGAAACTTGATCAGGGAACAGATTGTATTTAATGCAAGTATAGAAAATATATTTAAAAGAAAATCATTAAGAAATGGGGTTTGTTGAATGAATAAGAAACAAGCTGAAGTAATGCAAAGCGGCCAGGGATTCGTGGCCGCACTTGATCAGAGCGGGGGGAGCACACCTAAAGCGCTGGCAGGTTATGGAATACCAGAGGACCAGTATAAAAGTGAAGATGAAATGTTCGACCTCGTTCATGCTATGAGGACCAGAATTATTACCAGCCCGGCCTTTACATCGCAGCATATCCTGGCAGCGATATTATTTGAGCAAACCATGGATCGAACCATAGAAGGCCTGTATACGGGAGATTATCTATGGGAGAAAAGGGGCATTGTTCCTATTCTCAAGGTAGATAATGGCCTGGATGAGAAAAATGAAGGGGTTCAGCTGATGAAACCCATAACAGATCTGGATTCCAAGCTGAATCGGGCAGCAGAACGAAAGATGTTTGGAACAAAGATGAGATCTGTCATAAAAAGCGCTAATCCTGCAGGAATTAAAAAAAATGTTGAGCAGCAATTTTACTACGGCAAAAAAATCATGGCAGCAGGTCTTATTCCTATCCTGGAGCCTGAAATCGATATTAAGAGCCCTGATAAAAAAGAATCAGAGCGGTTAATGAAAATAGAAATACTAGAGCACCTGAGTAACCTTTCTGAGGATGAAAGCATTATGCTGAAGCTTTCCATACCAGATGAAGATGGTTTCTATGCTGAATTAATTGAGCATCCAAAGGTCATGCGTGTAGTAGCGCTTTCCGGTGGTTACAGCAGGGAAGAAGCGGTTAAAAGGTTAGAGAAAAACCGCGGCCTGATTGCGAGCTTTTCCAGGGCCTTGGTAGAAGGCCTTAATGTTAACCAATCAGACGAAGAATTTAATAAAGAGCTGGGCAATTCAATAGAAGAAATTTACAGGGCATCGATCACATAGCGCTCCAGTGGACGGTTCTCTGTTCCGCTCGACCGCTCCAGTGGACGGTTTCGTTCATATCGACCTCGTTATTACCCCTGGCACCTGACAGCTGCTGAAAGCCGCTTTTTTGCCCTGCTGGTGCCAATCGTTGGTATGACCAGCGCTGCCCTGATCCTGAATGAAATGTTCACCCTGCTTCAGTTTGCCGGCGCCATTCTGGTCTTGGCCGGTTTAGCCCTGAATATTTTTGGGGGCAGGCTGACAGGGCATAAGCAGGCGGACCCTCAAACATTGCCCATAAAACCGGCTTAAAAACTTGATAATATTAGTGAGTCATATAAGATATGGGTTATTTATCAGCTTATTCTTTGGTTCCTGCCCGGAGCAAGCTTTAAAGAACGCATATAAACTATTAAGGCAAGCTTTGTTCTAAAATATAAATGAAGGTGATTTAATCAAACCCTTTGCAATTATATAACTCTGCTCCAAGCACCCGAGTAAAAGTCCCTATAACTCTCAAGGTTGGCACATTTATAAAATCCATTTCCGGTTTACATTGTAGGTGCTATAGGCAAAAAGAATAACGCTAAAAATAAGAAGCATTAAAAAGCTCAAAGGAACGGATATAATCCCGTTATAGTTAATTGCCGTTTTTAGGATATCAGCACCATAGGTTAGCGGTAAAGCGTAGGAAACCGGTCGCAAAAACGCGGGCAGATCGGAGAGTGGAATGAAAAGCCCGCAGAGGAAAAGCATCGGAAAGCGGAAAAAGTTTGAAAAGGTTTGGGCTTCAAAGACTTGACTGACCGAAACGGCAATGAACAGGCCCAGGAAAGTTGAGGTTATTGCAATCAAGATCACGCTCCCCAGAACCATAAACCAGTTGATCCCGGACAAATCGCTCAAAAAGCTTGCAAATATAACGGGGACAAAGGCATTAACTACTCCAAACATAATGGCTCCGGAGGTTTTAGCCAGCATTAACAGGTTGAGGCTGATTGGAGCCAGTAATAGCCTTTCAAAGGAACGGCTTTTTCTTTCAAAAGTTATGGTTACTGCCAGCATAGAGGTAGTACCGAACAGGATGGACAAGGCCATCACGCCGGGGAGAAGGTCGCGAACTTCCACTGCCACAGGAGAACGCAAGAAAAACATCAGCGTCCAGGCAATGGGAAAAATCAAACCCCAGCTAATGTTGGGCGGCTTCAAATAATAACTGCGCATATCTTTCATCAAGATGCTGGAAAATGCTATCCAGGTTTTCATGATCGTGAACCCCCTCCTTTCTGGCTTTTCCGGCCTTTCTGATTTTGCTCGCTTTGCATTTTTTGCAATTCTATGCCGGTGACCTTGACAAAGACTTCCTCTAATGAAGGACGTACAATCTTTGCCTCAAAAACCGGAAGGCTTCTCTCTTCAAAAAATTGCACAAAAGGAAATAATGTGAAGGTGGAAGGAGAATGAATACTTACATCATTGTTTTTACCCATCCTTAAATTAAAATCGGGAAAATGACTCCTGAACTCTTCTTCGATCTTGGTGAAGTCGCCTCCCAAGGTGAAGTTAACGATATTTTCTCCCTGGGTTTCTTTCATCATCTCTTCGACCGTACCCTCACGAACAATTTTTCCCTGGACGATAAAAGCCAGACGTTCACAAAGACGTTCTGCTTCTTCAATATAATGCGTGGTAAGAAAAATAGTTGTGCCTTTGCTATGAAGATCTACAATCAGGTTGCGTATTTGCCGGGCAAAGGCCACATCAATACCAGTAGTAGGTTCATCGAGAAAGAGGATTTCCGGCTGATGTATAATTCCCGCTGCTATAGCCAGTTTTCTTTTCATGCCCTTGGAGTAAGCTTTAAACGACTTGCTCGCTGCTTCTGCCAGACCGAACTGCTGCAACAACTGAGTAGCCCTTTCTTCACGCAGATATTTTTCCATACCGTAAAGAGCCCCGCAGAAAACCAAATTTTCCCAACCGCTTAGCTCTTCGTAAAGGTTGCTCTCGTCCGGAACTATGCCCATCATAGCCTGGGCTTTTTTTGCATTGCGGGTGTAATCTTCTCCCATCAGTTTAACTTTACCTTCGGTGATTTTTGCCATTCCGGTAAGCATGTTGATGGTTGTGGTTTTCCCAGCCCCGTTGGGACCGAGAAAACCAAAAATTTCTCCCTGATTAATGTAAAAATTTACTCCATCTACGGCAGTAAAACCGTTAAAGGTTTTCTTTAAATTCTCGACCTCAATGATCTTCAATTGTTCAGCTCACCTCTCAGTGTAAAGCCGACATGCTGGCTATGACTTATCAAAGGCTTCACCTTGTACGAGATTTCAGGATATTTCCTTTACTTTTTGATTCTAACAAGTTGATTTTAACAAGGATGGTTTTTACTATCACCATGGCATTCTTTTATTTGCTCCGGCGTACATTCTGAAGGCCTGGTTTTTAGTTTTTCAGGCTGTTCACAACTGCTACCGCAAGAATGCTCCTTTTCGTCACCGTGGCATTCTTTAATCTGTTCCGGTGTACATTCTTCAGGAACGGTTTTAAGTTTATCGGGCTGCTCACAACGGTTTTTACACATCTGCAATACCCTCCTTTCTGCACCAAAGTCACTTCCTTTTTCTCGCAAACATATATAGGCACCCTTACTTGAGACGTCAGATTGCGATTCGATTAATTCCTGCAGCTGCCGGACAGACTCTCGAAGCAATTCCTTTTCCACCCTGTAATGTGTCCAGTAGCCGATTTTTTCACCCCGCACCAGACCGGATTCTCTGAGTATTTTCAAGTGTTGGGAGACAGCAGGTTTGGATATATCTAAAATGCGAGCCAGTGCTCCTACACACAGGTCGCTTTCCAAAAGCAGTGCGATGATTTGAAAGCGGTTTTCGTCAGCCAGGGATTTTAACACCCTGACTATTTTAGTATTTCCATAGGAATTCATTTCTTGTATATTCATATTAACATATCCCTTATTTGATTAATGATTTACTAAATCAAATTATAATATAGTTAATGTGCTTTGGCAATGGTTATTTTCCAATTCTGCAGTTATTTCCACTCATTTTCCGCCTGGCAGGTATTGTGGTCATCAAAGAGGATAAAAAAATGTGAAACGGTTTTGCCGGCTATCCTTTAAGTCAGCCTGTTTTAAGATGCTGTTTAAAGTTCCAGGAGCCGGGTCATCTTCGATCATTATTTTCTGCATCTCGCACCTTCAAGTTTTTGATTTCTGGACTATCATTTTTTCACGTCTATTTTGGCACATGCGCCGCCAGCTTCGCTGTGTTAAAATAGGCGCATATACCGGTTTAATGATTGCTGCTGCCGGCAGGCCGTCACCGGATTTGGGCAGGGCGGCTCCATGAAGGAGCATTGATCAACCATGAAAATTAATCAGTTTAAGCTGGAAAGATATTGCGCCATTTACGAGTTTTCGGCAAAGTACCTTTTAAGCCCATCTGACTGCGAGAGCTTAACCATGAAAGAACTTATTGACAAAGCTGATCAGGACAGCTCAAGCGTTCTAGGGACGGTTCTCTGTTTGCGACAGTAAAGCCGATCATAAAAGATGACAGGGGGCGATGCAATGAATTGGCTTGATGCGCTTATCACTGCCGGTTTAGTGCTTTTTATTATTGCGGGCTTTCGACGTGGGTTTCTGATTGGACTGGTTGAATTAGCAGGAATCATGGTATCAGTGGGTATTCCCCTGTTTTTCTACATTCCGGGCAGCAGGATTCTGGAAGGTTGGGGCATATCCCAGCTGTATGCCGGCGCCCTGGCTTTTGTGATCATATTTTTCATCGTATTATCCGTATTCTTTACCATTGCTAATAAGATATACCAGTGGATCCCTTATCAGTTCCACGCTTCGCAGGCAAATAAGTTTTTTGGTTTATTTACCGGCCTGCTCAGAGGGTTAGTTGCCATCACCATTCTCATTGCCTTTATTGTTTCTTTTCCACTACCGTTCATTACTTCTGATCATGTGGAGCAATCATACCTCGGGTCGCCTCTGCTGGATACTGCTGTAACAGTGACTGCCCTGACTTCTCACATCTTCGGCGAAGCGTTTCAGCATGCAGTAGGATTTTTAACCATCGAACCTGAAGTTGGTGAAACAATTGATCTCAGGTTCACAGTTGCTGATCCTGAAATTAATCAAGATGCTGAAATAGAAATGCTCCGTCTTGTCAATGAGGAACGGGCCCTTGAGGGATTCCCTGAACTTGTCATAGATGAAACCCTGCGTGATGTTGCCCGCCAGTATTCGGTTGATATGCTGCAAAGAGGGTATATGGGCCACATCGATCTTGAGGGCAATACACCATTTGACAGAATGCGGGACGGTGGCGTAACATTTACCACCGCAGGTGAAAACCTCGCACTTGCTCAGACTGTTTCTATAGCCCATAAGGGACTTATGGACAGCCCCGGTCACCGGGAGAATATACTCAGTCCGCATTACACCCGCGTAGGCATCGGGGCCGCTCAGGGCGGCAGGTATGGCATCATGTTCACGCAGAAGTTTGCCGACTAAGGTATTCAGGGCTGATGTTAAGGGAAATAGAACCCTGCCAGCCCCGTTGTTTATCTCTTTAGCGGCCTGTCTTTAACAGCGCAGGAGTTTGAAGAATACAGGGCATGGCACAGGTGCCCGGTGCGCAGGTGGGAACAAAGATGAATTGTCCTTTTTTAAGTGAACCTGATTCACACGATAGTAAACCGCAATCTGCAGTTTCCGGGGAGGGATCAGAAATCATCAGCAAAGTCGGCCGTAACGAGACCTGTCCCTGTGGCAGTGGCAAGAAGTATAAAAAGTGCTGCGGTAATAACCAAAGCCCCGGCTGTGAAATTCACCAGCCTGTTCAATCTGGACAAGATCAGAAAATACCCGATAAGCAGGATGTGGAATTATCGGCAGAAAAACCCGGCCTGGAAGACTTAAGAGAGCTTTACCTTCAAGCATTCTTGATCAGGGATGGGCGTTTTTGGGAATGGATGGATGAAGGAGACATATTCGGAGTGCAGAATCCGGAAACAGGAGAGATAGCATATTGCAGTTTCATGGGTGCTTTCGGAGAAGTCTTGCTTTAAATGCCTATCTCGGCCCTGAGGGTCTCCAATCATTTTTTCATTTTCAGGACTTAGCCGGTGACGATCCCCATGCCGATTCCCAGGATATCACGGATGCCTATTTTATGCTCAAATGCCTCTCAGTCAGCTTGAAGATCGCGATCAACTTGACAAAAACGATTTGGCCACGGTAAAAGATCTTAATTTGCAAAGCAGTGGTAAAAAGCAGTGGCCCCAGTTTCACTCATATTAACCGCGTCATTACCCCTGGTACCTCACAGCTTCTGAATGCCGTTTTTTTACCCGGGTGCTGGAAGAGGCAATTAATGTAGCCCTTGCCTGTAAAAAAGATAAACATGTTTTGGGCCAGCCGGAAAAGGAAGAAATACTGGTTCGAACCCGTAAAGTCTCCGCTGGTAAAGAATTCTGGGTGAATTCATACTGCAAGTTGGAAGACTATGATCACTTTTATAGGGCCTATAGTATCACAGATGAAATTATGCTGCGCAATATCCTTAAACATGCAAAGCGAGAAGAAACAATCTGGGAGGCGGGCACTTTCCTTTCTGCTCCGGTTCAGGATAAAAAAAATCAGCGGCCATATTTTCCAAGCATGTTTTTGCTGGTAGGCTGCTCAACAGAATTGATCATTCAGTTTGACCTAATTGGGGGGTGTTATCTTTGTCTTATCTTCTCTTCTTATCTTCAGATGACTATTCACAGCTGCTCGCTGTAGAGCAATGCTTGAAGCAAATTCCTGGTATGGAAGGGGATTTATGATTTGGCGTATAATTTAGCTAAAAAAATCCTTATTTGTTGGTGCTATATTGTCTTTACCGGTAAGAGCAAAAGAAGCAAGCTGAAATAAGCAGGCACAATTTCTTCTGATGTCGAATTAGTATCATGACGAAATGTAATCTGTTGTCGAGGGGGTGTGTTGATGAGCAGGCAGTATAATGAACCTGAATTCGTCGATGCTGTATTTGGCAAAGTAGATGATGGCGGTCAGCAGGTTGAAGCTGAAATAAAGGAGCTCTGTCGTGAACAGCCTTTTGCAGTGCTTGCTACTCAGGGCCAGGGCCAGCCTTACACTAATTTAATCAGCTTCGCCGTCAGTGAAGATTTAAAAAACATGGTTTTTTCCACCCCGTCGCAAACCAGGAAATACAGCCTGATTGTTAAAAACAAAAAGGTTTCACTGATTATTGACAACCGTGCCGATCAACCGGAAAGTATTAACCTGATCAGAGCTGTGACAGTTACTGGAACGGCAAAGCCTATTGAAGAACCTCAGGAGTTGGAGCACTGGTCGAGGCTGCTTATTAACAGGCACAGCTATCTGGAAAAGTTTATCAAATCGTCTTCTTCAAGCCTGATTCTGGTTGATATTATCCGTTACTTCTACGTGCGGCGCTTTCAGGAGGTCTACCAATGGATACCCGGCAACCGTTCGTAGTTTCCCTAAAGGATGCATTCGATTTTCCGGCCGGGCTGCTTGGCAACAAAGCTCGCAATTTATCGTTGTGCTTAAGAGAAGGGTTTCATGTTCCCCCCGGGTTTGTCTTGAGCGCCGAAAGTTACACTGCTTTTATCGAAGCAAATCATTTACAACCGTGTATAGATTTGGAGCTGTACCGAAAAGACCTTTCCTCGATGCGTTGGGAGGAAATCTGGGATACAGCCCTGCGGATACGTTCCTATTTCCTGAAAGGCGTGATGCCCGAAGAACTGGAAAAGGAGATCATTGCTTATCTTACCAGGTGGCCGGAAGGAACAAAATTTGCCGCCCGCTCTTCCGCCGCAGCCGAAGATTCGGCCTCTGCTTCTTTCGCCGGCATCCACGAGTCATACCTGAATATTGCTTTTGATGAGTTGATTGAAAAAGTTAAAATGGTCTGGGCCTCTCTTTGGAGCGATCGCTCCCTTCTGTATCGTGAAGAGAAAAAACTTGATTCCAGGCACAGCGTGATGCCGGTTCTGATCCAGGAAATGGAACCGGCCCCAGTTTCCGGTCTGGCTTTTAGCGCCGATCCTTTAAGCGGCAAACAGGATGTTATTGTAATAGAGCTGATCGGCGGGTCGCTGGACCTTCTGGTTGATAATATACAGGAGCCGGAACGGGTTATCATTGAAAAAAATAGTGGCCGGGTATTAAGCCCCGGGAGTAGAAACATTGAGGCTCTCATCGCCGGAGATGCTCTTGAAGCTCTTTGCAAAGAGGTGTTAAGTCTGGAAAAGATTTTCGATCGGCCTGTCGATATTGAATGGACCGGCCTGAAAGAAGCTTTTACAGTTCTTCAGGTTAGGCCGATAACCAAACTTCAGGTTGAACCCGACGATGATAGGGCCTGGTATCTGACCCTGACTCCTGAAGAGGGACCTCTGGTGGCTCTTGCGGCAAGGGTTGCAAAATCGCTTATACCAGAACTGATTGACGAAATTGAACGTTTTGCCGGCGAGGGATCTATACCTGAAGACGAATCTCTTTTTTTAGAAGGACTCAGAAAAAGGGGGGAGAGCTACAACCGCTGGAAAAAGATTTACCGTGAAGAATTTATTCCCTTTGCCCATGGCACCCGCACCTTTGGAACCTATTACAATGATCTCATCATGCCCGATGATCCCTATGAGTTTATCTTGCTTCTTAAGTCCGGTGATCTGTATGCTCAAAACAGGAACAGGCAGTTGGAAGCTTTGGCAGCAATGCTCTCCAAAGACGCTGCCTTGAAAAACAAGGTTTCCGGTTTCCTGGGCAGGCAGGATGAAGTTCAGGGCGAAAAATTTCTGCAAGCTTTAAAAGCTGATTCAGAAGCGGGACAAATTTTTACCGCCGCTTTTTATAAATTGCTCTCCGAGCAGATGAATCTTTATTATGATAATGTCAGCCTGGCCGATGACCCCGGGAGCCTGCTGCAGACTATATTAGGCCTGGCGGAATCGGGATTTAAAACAGATGGATATGGGGAAGCGAAGGGCTTTGATAAAGAGCTTAAAAAAGTTTACCTGGAAAAAGCGGGGCAACAGAACTGATCGAAACAGGGGATCTGGTAACTCTAAACGGGGATCTCGGCCTGGTGATTATCGGGGAGCCGGAATTTTATCTTGAGCAGGCTGCCGTTTTGACCACCCCAATCCAGAATATCGCTGAAATATAGATGGTATTTGGTTATACCTGCTGCTGCTACGATAGTTTTGTTTATCAGTGAAACGGCATCCTTATTACTAACCCGGGTGTTCTAACGGCTATTTCATCAGCTCGCGGTAAGTCGGGCTGATTTTCAGCAGCTCTTCGTGAGTTCCTTCCGCCTCAATGCGTCCTTCATCAAGCACAATGATCCGGTCTGCCGACCTGGCAGTAGACATGCGGTGGGTCACGATAATACTGGTCAGATCCATCTTGGCTTCAAACAGATCATTCCAGAACTGCTTTTCGTTTTCGGCATCCAGGGCGCTGGTGACATCATCCATGATCAGCAATTTCGGTTTCCCGCTGAGCGCCCGGGCTATCGAGAGCCGCTGTTTCTGCCCACCGGAAAGACCGATTCCCCGCTGGCCCAGGGTGGTTTCAAAGCCTTCAGGCATATGTTCCACCTCAGTCATGAACTGCGAGGTTTTTGCACCCATACTGATCCGTTTATCGCCCAGTTCCCGCCAGAAATCGATGTTGGTATAGACATTTTCGGATAGAACCAGGGGAAGCTGTTCAATGTAGCCCAGTTTTTTTCGATAACTGTCCTTATTATAGTCCGAGAGGTCTTTTTCGTTAATACGGATGTGGCCGCTCTGAGGCTGGTAGATACCGGTCAGCAGGTTGAGCAGCGTGGTTTTTCCGGAACCGATTTTTCCGACGATCGCCACGCGCTCGCCTCTTTTAACCTCAAAGCTTAAGTTTTCAAGGGCAAAGCCCTGATCTTTGTCCTTTTCAAAGGCGAAACTGAGATTCTCAACGGCCAGCGCTGAAAAGGCTTCAAAACTTTCTTTGTCTTCTTCAACATCCTGGTAGTCCGGTTCAAAGTTGCTGATTTCATCGAGGCGGTCGATGGTAACGCAGGCCTGCGTACCGGTGACAAAGAATTGCGGAATATCCAAAAGCGGCCAGACAATCATCCCCAGGTAGGCATAAAAGGCGATGTAGGTTCCCAGGGTAATATCACCGCGGATCACCATTATTCCACCAAACAACAGCACAAATACCTGGCCCAGGTAATTTAAGAATTCAAAATAGATACTAAACATGCCCTGGATAGCCATCACATCGGTTTCGATTTTTTTGCGTTTTTCAAGGCGCTCGCCAAAGAGTTTTTTTTGATGTGGTTCAGCATTAAAGGATTTCAATATTTTGATGCCGGAGTACGCCGATTCCAGGAAATCGTTGGTATTTGAAACACTTTTGCGAAACAGCGAAAACTTCTCTTCCACAACCGACTCAAGTTTGAAAAAAACAAACAGCATCAGCGGTATCGGAATTAAAGAGAGCACTGTAAGCAAAGGGTTCAGGATCAACATGCTGACCAGGCAGAATAGGATAATACACGATGAGTTTATGGCCCGGAAAATACCGGAACAGAGAAACCACGAAATGCCGGGCGGATAGGTTGAAAGATCATCGGTCAGGCGAGTGGCAATGTCACCGGTCCGGTACTTCTGGAAAAAACGGTAACTCTTGTTCACAATTTTTTCAAAAAACTTCTTGCGCAGGGATATTTCGAACAGCAGGTTCAGCTGTCCCCGCATGTAGGGGTAAATGTTGGTCAGCACCATGGCCACCCCAAAAACAAGCAGGATCAGAATCAGCGAGTTTCGTTCAGCCAGGGCCTGTTCAATGGATAAGCGGCCTTCTTCGAAGAGGGTCATATTCTCGGTTACCCGATCAATAATGTACTTGTAGACCAGGGGGTAGAGGGCGGTGACTGCTGTTGTAAATATGGTCAAGAAAAGCAGGATCAGTACATAGAGTTTATGTTCGCCGTAGATATCGGCGATCCACTTGATATAGTAGATTCGGGGCTGTTTGGTTTGTCTCTGTTTTTTCATGTCAGGCTCCTACAACTTGCTGTATGTCATGCAGTTTCCGGTACAGCCCATTTTGCTGCATCAGCTCCTGGTGAGTGCCGCACTCGGCAATTTCACCTTCGTTAAACACTATTAACCGGTCAGCTTCTTTGATCGTCGACAGGCGGTGGGCGATAATAATTGATGTTCGCCCTTCCATCAGTTTCTTCAAAGCCTGCTGCAGCAGGTTTTCAGTAATCACATCAACCGATGAAGTCGCCTCGTCGAGGATCAGTATATGCGGATCTTTCACCAGGGCGCGGGTAAATGAAATAAGCTGCCGTTCGCCCATGGAAAGATTACCCCCGCCTTCTACCAGCTGGCAGTGATAACCGTTCGGCTGTTTTGTGATCATGTCATGGGCGCCCAGTTTTTTGGCCGCTTCAATTACTGTTTTTTCCGGAACATCGGGGTTGAAGGCTTTTAAGTTTTCCATGATGCTGCCGGGGAAGAGGTAAACATCCTGTAAAACCAGGCCGATATCTTTACGCAGCTTATCCAGCCGGAAAGCTTCGATACTGATTCCATCAATCAGGATATCCCCGGCTGATAAATCATAGAAGCGGAGCAGGATGTTGATGATCGTGGTTTTCCCTGAACCGGAAGGACCGATTATGGCGACATGTTCGCCGGCCTGAATATCAAAACTCATATTTTTAATCACCGGTTCTTTATCGTAAGCGAACTCAATATTTCGGAAGTTGATTGCCTGTTTCAGTTTCGGGACATGATCGATTTCGCCTTCGTTGTGAACCTTGGTTTCGGTATCTAAGATGTCAAAAACCCGGGACGCAGCTGCCAGGCTGTTCTGCACCTCGGAAAGGACCATCATCAGGTTTCGCAGCGGCATGATCAGCTGACGCAGCAGTTCGGTGTACATGATCAAAGATCCCAGGGTCATCTGACCCTGCAGGATCTGGGTAATGCCGTAGTAGAATACTGCTGCAATAGCAACAGTTTCGGTTAGGAAGTGGAAGAAAGACCAGAACACAATATAGTCATAGAAGAGGCCGCGTTTTTCATAGCCCATTTTTTCATAGGAATGCTTCAGCAGCAGTTCGATTGCCTTGGCCTTCTTGGCAAACAGCTGGATCAGGGGCACAGCCTGGATGTATTCGGTGATATAGCCGGCCAGAAAACTGTTTTTCGTCCGGACGATCTTCCAAATGTTCATGATGAATCGCAGGTAGAAAAACACAATCACCGACAAAACCGGAAGCAAAAAGAGGATCAGCAGTCCGAACACCGGCTCTTCCAGGGTAATGATCGTGATGATTCCGATCAGCATCAGGGTTGACTGCAGCATTACCATGGCCGAATGCGAGAAAATGACCTTCAGTCTTTCAATGTCTGACTCGGTTCGCGCCATCAACCTGCCGGGCTGATTTTTATCGAAAAAGCTGACATCCTGTTTTAAGATATGTTTAAAAACCTGGTTTTTCAGCTCGGTTATAATGTTCAAGCCGAGCTTTGCCAGGTTGATCACCTGGTAATACTGTATCGCCGCTCCTGCGCACAGCGCTGCCACAAACAGCAGAGCCAGACCGATCGCTGCCCGGATATCACCGGCCGGAATAGCAGTGTCAATGATCTGCCTGAGGATCAGCGGCCTGACCAGGTGACTGCCGGCAATTAGAATTGCCACAACAGCCCCGATTGCCAGGCGCTTTTTTTCTGCTGCCATGAAAAACAACAGGCGCTTTAATATGCTTTGTTTTTTCTTCTTTTCCACCAGCTAAATGTATCTCTAAAAATGCTTAGAGTCAATAAGTATTTGTAATAATACTGTATGGGGAAGTGGTGATTGTTTTGAGTAAGTCTATTACGGCAAATGAGTTAAAAACAAAAGGTGTTTCTGCAATTGATCTGATTGTCAGGGAATCGGAGGAAGTAGTAGTAACAGTAAGAGGTAAGGAAAAGTATGTTGTTATGCCTATTGAGAAATATAACTACTACCGCGAATGTGAGCTGGAGAAAGCAATTAATGAAGCAAAAATGGATTTCGAACAGGGGCGTTATGTGTCTGAATCTGTTGAAGAGCATATAAAGAGGATTACTGATGCCTAAGATTATATTTACCACTGGTTACAACAAGAAAGCATCAGCATTCTTGGAAAAGCATCCAGAATTAATCCAACAATACTCAAAAACCCTAAAACTTCTTGAAATTAATCCAGGACACCCATCTCTTAGGCTTCACAAATTGAAAGGAAAGCATTCTGAACTTTACTCTGCCGCTATTAACTTAACTTACAGGATTAGCATCTTTTTTATCGTCCATGAAAATACTGTTATACCGGTTGATATCGGCACTCATGATTAGGTATATAAGTGAGCACCAACATCTCGCTTAAGCCTGCTGGTTTAGGTTTCCACTCTAATCTGTGCAAATTTCAAGTTTAACTAGAATTTTGCAATTCGGAATACTGGCGTTTGCTTGCATTTAAGACAGTAATTCCGACAATCTCTTCTTTTTCATACCTGATAATTATATCATCCTCAGTTAATTCACTGTCATCAGCATGGCTGGGCTTTTTGAAGTTCAAATATAGTACATCCGCCTCTTTGTCATAGCTGGACCAAATTCGATCATATGGGCTTTTGAGCAATAGGGGAGCCAGGTCTGCAATCTCTCTTACATTTATGTCCATACCTTTTTCCTCCTTTCAACTTGCTCAATACCAGGCATGGTGTCCCCGTGGCTGTGCTTAAACTTTATGCGCCTGATAAACAGGTTAACACCAGGGACGTGATTGAAAGTCTTTATAAGTTAAGGGAAAAGAGCACACTGGCCGGAGTACCAATCCGGGACTTGATCGAGGAAGGCAGGAAATAAGGTGGAAGAACTCATTGTAATAGATAACTCAGTGGTTATGTCGTGGTGTTTCAAGGACGAAGCAAATGCCTGTGCGGATGCAGTACTGGAGAAACTTACAGCAGCCCGGGCCGTAGTGCCGGCAATATGAGCCCTGGAAGTGGTTAATGTCCTCCTGGTTGCTGAACGGAAAGAAAGATTAAAGCAGGCTGACAGCACCCGTTTTTTAACCCTGCTTTTACAGCTGCCGATTGAGACGGAAAAAGAGTGGTCCCAGGAGGCAATGCCTGATTTATTGGCCGTGGGCAGAGACCCGGGTTTGTCCAGCTATGATCTTTCATATCTTGACCTGGCCGTGCGCAGGAATTGTCCCCTGGCCACGCTGGACCAAAAGCTAATTGCAGCAGCAGAAAAAACCGGGGTTTCCATACTGGAAACCTGATCTTGTTTAGTTTTAAACAACCCTAGATATGACTGACAAGCAAGAAGCATTAAGCCACGTTTCGGATAAATCATTAACTTCTGAGGCTGTAGAGGATTTTTTATGAAGCCAGATGCCTGCTTATACGAGAACCCTAAGTGATCATGACCAGGAGAAAGATGGCCTAAAATGAAACTTCCATCAGAGCTCCATGCACTTTTTTGGCATTGCAATGCAGAAGAGCTCGATACAGAAACTGCCAAAACACAGATCATCTTGGAGGTCTTGGCCAGGGGTTCTCTTCATCAGATCAAGCTCCTTTGCCGGATCTATGATTTCAATACGGTTGGCCGGTTATTCAGGGCTGATGTTAAGGGAAATAGAACCCTGCCTGCCCCCGTTGTTTATCTCTTTAGCGGCCTGTATTTAACAGCGCAGGAGTTTGAAGAATACAGGGCATGGCACAGGCACCCGGTACGCAGGTGGGAACAAAGACTAATTGTCCTTTAAACTCGTGCTTGCCGGCCTTATTAAACTCTATCGGTTGCGTGCGTGTCCTTACTTTCTTACTAATATGTTATAATTAATTGAACAAATCTTATTATTGAATAAACTAAGGGGTCCAATGTAGAAGAAACTATGAAACAAGTTCAATTGAGTAAAGAAAAAATGATGGATCTATTCTCAGACCTCAATGATATGATGGCTGCTGATAATATCCGTGGCGAGATTGTCTTGTTTGGAGGAACAGTATTTGTTCTAGTTCTTAAAACAAGACCGCGGACAAAAGATGTCGATGCTATTTGGGAGCCGAAAGAAACTATTTACAAGCTGGCATCCCTGGTAGCTAAAAAACACGGTTTGAACCCCGACTGGCTTAATGACGGGGTTAAAGGATGGATCAGCAGCGAACCTGAGAAAAAAATCTATCACCAGTATTCTAACCTTATTATCTATCATGCCGATTTGCGTTACATCCTGGCTATGAAGTGCCTGGCAGCCAGGCAAGATGCCTATGACAAGGATGACGCAAAGACCCTAATCGAGTTTTTAGAAGTGGAAAGTTTAGAAGAGTGCCTGGAAATTCTTTATAAGTATTATCCTAAAAGATTGATCGAGCAGAAATCAATCTACTTTATCGAGGAGATATTTGATGAGATCGAACAAACTTGAATATGATAATATCCGTGATATATCGCAAAAAATAAGCGATGAACATTCTTTTTATGCCTTAAAAGGTGATTTCCTGGATTTTTTCTACGCCCATAAGGAGCTACGGGAAGAACTTATTAAGGATGAACCAGTGGAGCGGCCAGATCTGCCTGATTGGATACTTCCCTTTCTTGCCGCTATGGTTCATAAATTATGCAATGATTATAGCCTTGCTGTGCCATCCTGGGTGTGGCATGATCGGTATTACCTTTGTGAACCAAGATTTTCACACAATGCACAGGGGAAAATGAAGGCATGGCTGTTTGTTCATGCCGCCGGTGAATTCAAACATCGCAACCTTTTCGTCAGCGCTGACACCCTGGACCGAGCTTAAAGTCAACCACTTTTTGTATTCTTTAAACCGAAGTTACCCTTGGAAAATTGCAAAAATGCCCATTTCAAAGGCTTTTTACCGATAAAGCAAATCATTTCCTGTCTACCATGCATCTGATTAACATTAATTCCCAGGCATTCCAAAGCTTCTTGTTGTACTTTGTTGGGCTTTGTAAACTGCTAAAAGGCAGGGATTTCCGGAACTGCCGGTAGCCAATTTTCATTACACTGGATCGTGGAAAGTTCAGCTAAAAGGGTTTGAAAGCTTTGCGCCCTGTTACCATCTTCTCTTTATTTTGTCAAAAAACACCTTGAAACCCTGTGGTTAAAGGGTTTCAAGGTGTTTTTAATAGGCAACTTCGGGTTAAATGATAATCAAGTTTATTGAATTAGATAATAGAGCATCTATCACTACAGCACAAATTAGGGCAGCCCCTTGTACCCCTTAAAATACGGGGTACCATAAGAAGGATGAAAATAGATAATTGACTGGCAACGAACTTTTGCGCTATGCCCGGCATGGGTGTCAATTTGGCGGTGAAAGTCCGTTGTGGGCTTGGCAGTGGAAGCCACTAGCTGAGTGAAAAGGGGCCCGCTGCAAGACGGTATCTGAATGAAGCCTACATACGGGAGGTCGTCTATGGGAGAAAGCCGCTCGCACTACAAATGCTAGTTTTTCTTCCTCCAGAGATTGATTAACCACAGGTACTAATGTATAATGTATATACATTATACATTAAAGTAAAGTAAAAGAGGGTAAGGTTATGAGTGTGCGAATGCAGATATATTTATCACGCGACCAGTATGATAAGCTGAGGGAGAAATCACGGCTGACCGGAAAACCGATGTCTGAATATATTCGTGAATCACTGGGTAAGTACCTAGATGAAGAAGATCAGGCCGAGGCGCAACCTGATGATCCGATCTGGAATCTTGCCGGCAAGGGAGAAAGTGACAGCGGCGATCTTTCAACAAAACATGATCAATATCTATATACCCAAAAAAAAGGTGATCACAGTTGAATTACTTTGTAGATACCTCTTTCTGGTGTGCTCTTTATGATGCCAAAGATGAAAACCACTCCAGGGCCCGGGAATACTGGCAAAGCATGGCCCCGCTGCCTGTAAAACTGTTTACTTCTGATTATATTTTCGATGAAACTGTGACAGTGGCTAAAAGTAGAATGAATCATCACCAGGCGGTTGCATTGGGCGAAGCTCTCTTAAGCAGCAAAGTTTTGACCATTGTTGCAGTTAGCGAAGATCTGCAGCGTGAAAGCTGGGAATTATTCAAGAACCACGAAGATAAAGGTTTTTCTTTTACTGATTGTACCAGCTTTATGATCATGAAAGCCCACCGCCTAAACCAGGTCCTGGCTTTTGATCATCATTTTTCGCAAATGGGTTTTACTGTTAATAAAGGGGCAGATCCTTAACCTATCGAGAAAATTTCGGGACACAATGAAAATTATTATACAGCATGAACTGTTAATACAATCACAAGTTGATGTTAATCTTGAAGAGGTTCACAAGTGCTTCTAAAGTCCTTTTCAGCGAAAACTAATCTGGCAGTGTTTTTATTTGTGCAAACCCTGGATCGATCCATATAAAGCCTACATGCGGGAGGTTATCTATGGGAGAAAACCGGCCCGCCCTTGAAACATTAACTTCCATAACCAGGCATTTGCCAAAAGAGCTGTGATGAATAGGACGAAGACAGATGAGACGTCAGACTGTGTGATAAATAGCATAAAACAGCAGGCAAAGGTACACAAAAAGTAGAAAATATGGTATAATTTATATATAAATCATCCCTTCGACGAGGTGAAATTATGCCGTATATCAAAGGAATCGACCGCAACCAGGTGACCATGTTTCCCGAAAGCATTGACGATTACATAACAAGCGACAACCCGGTTAGAGTGATTGATGCCTACGTGGAACAGGTGGACATGGTGGCATATAAATTTACCTTTGCCAAGTGTCCAAAAACTGGCAGGCCACCATATGATCCGAAAGTGTTGCTGAAACTCTACCTTTACGGTTACCTGAACCGAATCCGCTCCTCTCGTCGCTTGGAAGATGAAGCAAATCGCAACCTTGAGTTGATCTGGTTACTGGAGAAATTGGCCCCTGATTTTAAGACGATAGCTGACTTCCGGAAGAACAACAAAAAAGCTCTAAAAGAGCTGTTTAAAGATTTTAGCCGGCTATGTAAAGAGTGGGGCCTTTATGGCAAAGAAACTATAGCAGTTGACGGAACGAAGTTTAAAGCTTCGAACTCGAAGAAAAACAACTTTAACGAAAAGAAGCTGAAGCGTCATATTCAGTACTTAGATGAGAAAATTGACCGTTACTTTGAAGAGCTGGAAGAAAATGATGAGCTCGAAAAAGAAGACCGGAAACTTAGCGAAAAAGAAATAAAAGAAAAGATAGAAGCCCTAAAGAAGCGTAAAGACCACTACGAACAGATGGAAGAGAAACTTGAAGAAAGCGGAGAAAGTGAGATATCAACCACTGACCCGGACTCCAGGTTGATGAGCAGCGGTAATGGTACGGTAGATGTATCCTACAATGTGCAGACAGCAGTTGATAGCAAACATAAATTAATCGTAGAATTTGAAGTGACTACCCAGCCAAATGATCTTGGCTACCTTTCACCGATAGCCTTACAGGTGAAACCATAGATATGCTTGCTGACAAAGGTTATTACTATGCTGAATGTCTTAAAGTATGTGTAGAAAACGACGTCCGGCCCTACGTGAGCAAGCAGAGCCATCCTAACCGAACCGGGAACAAGAAGTATTATGCTGATAAATTTATTTATGACAAAACAAAAGATGTTTACACTTGTCCTGCAGGTGAAGAATTAGCTTATGCGAGGACAAGAAAAAACAAAGATAAAGAGGTAACCGGGTATGATTACCGGAACAGCAAAGCCTGTGAAAACTGCCTTGAGAAACCTTTGTGCACCAAAAGCAAAACTGGCAGGGCGATATTTAGAAACGTGAACCAGGACTTTTTGGATACGATTGACTTGAAAACCAAAGAAGATATGAAAAAGTATAAACAGCGGCAGATGATTGCTGAGCATTCCTTTGGCACCATTAAAATCATTTGGGATGCAGGATACTTCTTAACCAGAGGGAAGGAAAGTGTCACCGCGGAGGTAGCTTTATCATATTTGAGCTACAATGTTAAACGAGCCATGAATGTCCTTGGTGTTGAAGAGATGGTTAAAAGGTTAAAGCAAAGAAGGAAGCCGGTTCTGACATAAAAACTGGCCCCTTTCGGCTTCTATTTGTTAGCAGCATTTTACGACGGCAGGGTTTAGCTACCCAGTTCAAGGGAGTTATTTTGCTAAAACTAATCACACAGTCTGACGTGCCTTCCGACATATTTAAGTGAAAAAGAATATGACAGATGAAACTCCGACTGTCTTATTCCTACTTCATTATTTTTCCGGTTAAGACCCGATTCAGTGGCAGGTTTCCCGGGACAGGTCGAGAATTATTAGAAAGCAGATTAAAATATTTTGGAAATTGAAAGGAAGCCAGGTTGTTGGAAACAAGCAGTGGTATTCGGTTGCAGTTTAA
>SL_8KL_010_SEDDRAFT_10000087_pt1 | contig 69677 bp, 65 predicted proteins | sample SodLakKL_010_SED_4_FD_11160 | JGI IMG/M metagenome (IMG submission 11160)
CTGTGCCCGATTGCCATCGGCGTTGCTGCAACGCTGGGCGTGAACCCTGACAGTTTTCTCATGGCGGTAGCCATCGGCGCCTCTTGCGCGTTTCTGACGCCGATAGGTCACCAGAACGCAACCCTGATCCTTGGTCCCGGCGGCTTTCGGTTTGGCGATTACTGGCGGCTGGGGTTGCCACTGGAAATTCTGGTGGTTGCGGTCAGCGTCCCGATCCTGCTGATCGTCTGGCCGCTCTGAGATGGTCATCGCGGCCAGCGGTCGGCATATGCGCTGCTGCACTGGGGGCATAGGTTTGCGCTGACCGGTTGAGCAAAGCAAACCGAGCCGCCATATCACATGGCATACTGGGCCACATGGGTCACAGCGTGACCCATGCGGCATCTGCCTGTGATGACCGGATCGCCGCTGCGATGAAGCGCATCCCGTCCAGCCCTGCGTCCAGTCCGGGCAGAAGCGACAGGTCAGGTGTTGCGCCTGCCTCAATCGCGCGGATGGCGGCGGCCGCACCAGTGTAGATATTGGCGAAGCCTTCCAGATACCCTTCAGGGTGCCCACCCGGAATACGGCTGACTGCATTCGCGGCATCTGACGCCCCGCTGCCTGCGCGTGTCAGCAGGCGCTTGGGCTGGCCAAAAGGGGTGAACCACAGATAGTTCGGGTCTTCCTGTGCCCATTCCAGCCCGCCTTTCTCGCCGTAAATGCGCAAGCGCAAAGCATTCTCATTGCCTGTGGCGACCTGACTTGACCATAACATGCCCCGCACACCCCCGCCAAAACGCAGCAGGATATGGGCGTTGTCATCCAGCTTGCGCCCCGGCACGAAACTTTGCAAATCCGCAGCCAGAGACTCGACCTTTAGCCCCGACACAAAGCAGGCCAGATTATGCGCATGGCTGCCAATATCGCCGATTGATCCGCCCGCGCCCGCGCGCGCGGGGTCCGTGCGCCACTCGGCCTGTTTGTTGGTGCCGGTCGTTTCTGCGGCATCCGCCAGCCAGTCCTGCGGATACTCCACCTGGACCACACGCAGCGCGCCCAACTCGCCCGCAGCCACCATGTCACGCGCCTGTCGCACCATCGGGTAGCCCGTATAATTATGCGTGAGGATGAACAGCGCCTCTGAGGCTCGGATGGCGTCGGCCAATTCCTCGGCCTGTTCCATCGTCGCGGTCAGGGGCTTGTCGCAGATCACATGAATGCCGCGCTTCAGGAACGCGATCGCGGGGCCAGCATGCATATGGTTTGGTGTGACGATTGACACGGCCTGTATGCCGTCGGGGCGCGCGGCCTCTGCCTCTGCCATTTCGTCATAGCTGCCATAGCAACGCTCTGGCGCCAGACCCAGCGCCTGACCACTGTCGCGCGACCGCTCTGGCGTCGAGGACAGCGCGCCTGCCACCAGTGCAAACTCGCCATCAATCCGCGCGGCAATGCGATGGACGCCCCCGATAAACGCATCCTTGCCGCCGCCGACCATTCCCAGTCTGATTGGTGCCATTGCTCAAATCCCCAGCATACGGCGGTTGGCGGCATCGTCACTGCCCCCGCCTGCGAAATCGTCAAAAGCCTTTTCCGTGACGCGGATGATATGGGCTGAGACAAATTCCGCCCCCTCGCGCGCGCCATCTTCGGGGTGTTTCAGCGCACATTCCCATTCCACCACGGCCCAGCCATCAAAATCATTGGCCGCCATCTTGGAAAACACCGTGCCGAAGTCGACCTGCCCGTCTCCCAGTGACCGGAACCGCCCCGCACGATTGACCCAAGACTGAAATCCGCCATAGACACCCTGCCGACCGGTCGGGTTGAACTCGGCATCCTTGACGTGGAACATGCGGATGCGGTCCTTGTAGATATCAATATTGTCAATGTAGTCAAGGCATTGAAGGACATAGTGCGATGGGTCATACAGCATGCAGGCGCGCGCGTGATTGCCTGCGTTCCAGAAACATCTCGTAGCTGATGCCATCATGAAGGTCTTCGCCGGGGTGGATTTCATAGCAGAGATCGACCCCGCAGTCCTCGGCATGGTTCAGGATTGGCAGCCAGCGTTTTGCCAATTCGTCAAAGGCGGCCTCGACAAGACCGGCGGGGCGCTGGGGCCAAGGGTAGACGAAAGGCCATGCCAGCGCGCCAGAGAATGTGGCCTGTGCGCCGATCCCCATATTGCGCGAAGCGGAAAGCGCCTTTTTCACCTGATCCACGGCCCATTCCTGCCGCGCCTTGGGATTGCCGCGTACCTGTGGCACAGCGAAGCCGTCAAAGGCAGTGTCATAGGCGGGGTGGACGGCGACAAGCTGGCCCTGAAGATGGGTGGACAGCTCGGTTACCTCGATGCCGTTTGCCGCGGCCACGCCCTTGAATTCGTCGCAATAATCCGTGCTCTCGGACGCGCGGACCAGATCAATCAGGCGCGCATCCCATGAGGGCACCTGCACCCCTTTATAGCCGCAATCGGCGGCCCATTTTGTAATGCTGTCCCAACTGTTGAATGGCGCTTCATCCCCGGCGAATTGAGCCAGAAACAAGGCTGGTCCCTTGATCGTCTTCATGGTGTATTTCCCTCCCTTTCAGACGTGGTGGTTAATCGTGTTTCATGTCTTTCGTTGCGGCCCAAGGCAGGCTGTGCCCCTCAGATTGCATCTGCAATCATGTGAAGGCCGTTGTCCTGTCCCTCATGCTGCGGAAGATTGTCGCGTAGAAAAATGGTCGGTGTGATATCCCGCGCCGGGTCACGCCAGTCGCGCCCGGCGGCGATGGATTTCATCACATCAATGGCCAGTGCCACCTCCTGCGCGGGCTTCTGGTCGATCACCGCGTCAATCAGGCCGCGTTCCAGCCCGCTGCGGGTGCTGAGCGTCAGTTCATGCGTCACCACAAATGGGCGCGGCGCGGGCAGGTTCTCCAGCACATCAAGCAGGCCACGGTTGCCTGCGCCTATGGAATAGATGCCTGTAATGTCGGGGTGGTCTGCAAGCGCTTGCGCCAGCCCTGTCCGCATCAAGTCGGGGCGGTCATGCACAGAGATAGCTGGTAGGGTCGTGATCTTCCGCCCCTGCTCGGCCAGAACTGCGCCAAGCCCCGCCAGCCGTTCGCGGTGGTCGCGCGCACTCAGCGCGCCGATGATGGGCAACACACAGCCGGGTCGTGCAGTATGCGCCATGCGCAACAGACGACCCGCTGTGCGCCCGGCCATGACATTGTTGATGCCGACATAGGCGACGCGGACGTTCGGGGCGGCGTCGCCAACAAGCGTGACCACAGCGATACCACGCGCAGACAAGGCGCCTATGGCAGCCGACAGGCGCGGGGCCTCGGTGGCGACAAGGGCCACACAATCACATTCTGGTGGCGTGTGTTCCAAGGCTTCGGCCTGCGCGTCGGGGTCCAGTGCCGGAACTTCGGTGACAGAAATGATAACCCTGTCGGCGCGCTGCGGCACCAACTCTGCCTCAACTGCTTCGCGCAGCAAGCGAAAAAAGCCGTGGTCACCCTTGGGCAATATGAAATGGAACTGGAAATGCCGCCCGCGCGACAGGTTTGCGGCGTGAAGATCGCGTTCATATCCAAGGTTTCTGATCGCATCCTGAACCCGCAACACCGATTTCTGCGCGACCCCGCCGCGCGCGTTCAGCACCCGGTCTGCGGTTGCGTAGCTCACGCCCGCAGCTTTCGCCACGTCCTGCAAAGTTGGCTTGCGCATCAACTCTCACTCCCTTTCACCAAGAGACTGTATAAAATGATAGGCGTCAATCATTTTATCTCTCTTGTGGATTTCCCGCTCTGTTCAGGAGAGTGCAAGGTTCTATCCTATGGGGGTCAATCTGTTGATTTCAGAGAGAAATCGTGGTCTGCGCCAAACTGCGCAATCGCGGCCTCGACACCGTGCTCGCGCAGATATTTGCTCCATGCGTAAAATGCATCTGCAAACCGTGGTGCATGTTTCAGATCCCCATAAATCTGACGCTGATTAAGCCATGCCTCTGGTTGGGTGAGGGCTGCGTGTGCAGTTGCCTGCAAACTGGACCAATGCGGGTCGTTTGCCTCGATCCGGGTGCCGTCCTCGCGCTGGCCTGCGCAGTAGCGCGCCCAGATTGCCGAAGCGAGTGCCAGCCCCTCGACCGGTGTGCCCTTGGCCAACCCGTCTCGGATAGAGGGGACAATGAAGCCTGCGTGGCGGTTGAAGCCGTCAAAGGCCACACGGCGGGTCGTATCGACAATACCGGGGTTGGCAAAGCGCCGCGCGATGACATCGATATAGGCTTCGGGTGTCATTTCAGGCACGGCGGCGACATGCGGCGCGATTTCCTCATGCGTGATGCGACGAAACAGTCTGGCAATCCCGTCATGCGCCATCGTGGCGGCGATTGTCCCAAGGCCCAGCAATTCCCCTGCACCGCAAATGATCTGATGCCCACCATTCAGGATGCGGATTTTCATGGTCTCATAGCTATGCACATCGTCCGAGAATACTGCGCCAGCGCGGTCCCAGTCGGGGCGGCCCGCACAGAAATCATCCTGAATCACCCATTGGCGGAATTTTTCATGCGTCACAGGTGCCGCGTCCCTGATGCCGAAATCGCGCGCAAGGGCGATCTCATGCGGGCCAGTGGCCGGAACGATGCAATCCACCATAGAGTTGGGAAAGCTGCATTCCGCTGCAATCCAGTCGGCAAGAGCAGGGTCGGACAGGCGCGCAAGGCCCGCGACGGTCCGCCGCAAGACCGTTCCATTGCCTTGCAGATTGTCGCAACTCAGCCCCGAAAATGGCCCCAGCCCAAGGGCGCGCCGGCGCTTCAGCGCGGCGACCATCGCGCCGAATGCGGTGCGCGGGCGGTCTGGGTAGGTTGCGTCATGCCGAATGTCGGGGTGGGCTGTATCCAGCCCGCCTGTGGCCGGGTCAATGAAATATCCGCCCTCCGTCACGGTCAGTGATACGATGCGGATTTCTGGTGCCGCCATTTGCGCAATCAGGGCTGCATTGTCCTGCTCGACCGGCAGAAAGTCGATCATCGCGCCAGTGACTTCCGCGGACTTGCCTGACGGGTCCAGTTCAATCAGGGTTGTCAGGCAATCCTGAGCCAACAGCTTTTTGCGCATTGCGGCATCGCCTTGCCGCACGCCCGCGCCGATGATTGCCCAATCATGGTTCACGCCCGCATCGAACAGCCGGTGGGTATACCATGCCTGATGTGCGCGGTGGAAATTGCCCAGCCCGATATGCACAATGCCAGCCGACAGGTCCGAGCGAGCATAGGACGGGGCACGCACCGCGCGGGGCAGCAGATGCAAACTGGCCCGCGACAGGGGTATCAACTCATCCATTGACCACCATCCACATTGTAGGTTTGTGCCACGATGTAATCGGCCTCGGATGTGGCCAGAAATACCGCCATGCCGGTCAAATCCTGCGCAACGCCCATCCGCCCAAAAGGGACCGCATCGCCCACTTCGCGCTTTTTCTGACCCGGTGCCTTGTTCTCATACTTGGCGAAAAATGCATCCACCCCGTCCCAATGCGCGCCATCCACCACACCAGGGGCAATGGCATTAACGTTGATGCCATGCCGGATCAGGTCCAGGCCCGCAGATTGCGTCAGGCTGATAATTGCGGCCTTGGTCGCGCAATAGACTGCGACCAGCGCCTCGCCGCGCCGTCCGGCCTGTGATGCCATATTGATGATCTTGCCACCCTGACCACGGGCAATCATATGCTTTGCCACGGCTTGCAACGTGAACAACGTGCCCGCGACATTGATGTCAAAACACCGGGCATACGCGTCGCGCGTAATCTCGGAAATGGGCGCCGCGCTAAAGATGGCGGCATTGTTTATCAAAATGTCGATCTGGCCAAAATGCGCGACAGCCGCCGCGACAGCGCTATCTATACTGTCCTTGGCGCGTCACGTCCATTTCCACAGCGATGGCGGCGTCACCGAGTCGGGCCGCCTCTGCGTGGGCGAGGGGGGTGTCGATATCGGCCAGCACGACGCGCGCGCCTTCGCGGATATATGCTTCGGCAAATGCCAGCCCAATGCCGCGCGCTGCCCCTGTGATCAGGGCAGTTTTTCCTTCTAGCCGTTTCATGCGATGCGCAGCCCTTCTTCGTCAAAGCGGTGAATGACATCTGCGCGCGGCGTTAGATGAATGCGGTCGCCATGCTTGAACCCGACCTCGCCATCGGCACGCACGGTAATCATGTCGGCCAATCCGGTGTCATGCACATGAAAGAACGTGTCCGAGCCAAGATGCTCTGACACACCAACCACGCCAGACCACAGCCCTTCGCTGTCCGAAACGGCGATATGTTCGGGGCGAATGCCAATGGTATGTGCGTTGTGCTTTGCAGCCTCTGGCCCGTTGATCAGGTTCATTTTTGGCGAACCGATGAAGCCTGCCACGAACAGGTTGCGGGGCGCACGGTACAACTCCAGCGGGCTGCCGACCTGCTCGATATGGCCTGCATGCAGGACCACGATCTTGTCGGCCATTGTCATGGCTTCGACCTGATCATGGGTGACATAGATCATCGTCGTTTTCAGCCGTGTATGCAGCTCGGATATTTCCAGCCGCATCCCCACACGCAAGGCCGCATCAAGATTGGACAAGGGTTCATCGAACAAAAAGGCCGATGGTTCGCGCACGATTGCGCGGCCAATAGCGACGCGCTGGCGCTGCCCGCCCGAAAGTTGGCCGGGGCGGCGGTCAAGGTAATCCGTCAGGTTCAGCACCGCAGCGGCCTGTTCGACCTTGCGGTCCTGCTCGGTCCGGTCAAGGCCCGCCATGCGCAGCGGAAAGGCGATATTCTTGCGCACGGTCATATGCGGATAAAGCGCGTAGGACTGAAACACCATTGCCAGCCCGCGCTTTGATGGCGGATCGGCGGCGGCGTCCCGCCCGTCAATCCAGATCGCGCCTGAACTGACATCTTCCAGCCCCGCGATCAGGCGCAGCAACGTCGATTTCCCGCAACCCGAAGGCCCCACAAACACGGTGAACTCGCCATCTTCAATGGTCAGGTCCAGCGGAGGGATAACTGTCACCTCGCCAAAGCTTTTGGTGACTTTGTCCAGAACGATGCGTCCCATGTCATGTGTCCTTATTTCACTGCGCCAAATGTCAGGCCGCGCACAAGTTGCTTCTGGCTGAACCAGCCAAGGATCAGGATCGGTGCGATTGCCATGGTCGAGGCCGCCGAGAGTTTGGCGTAGAACAAGCCTTCCGGGCTGGAATAGCTAGCGATGAACGCGGTCAGGGGCGCGGCCTTGGCCGCTGTCAGGTTCAAGGTCCAGAATGCTTCGTTCCACGCGAGGATCAGGTTCAGAAGTGCGGTCGAGGCAATGCCCGGCAATGCCATCGGTGTCAGCACGTACATGATTTCTTCACGCAGGCCCGCGCCATCCATCCGCGCAGCTTCCAGAATCTCGCCGGGGATTTCCTTGAAATAGGTGTAGAGCATCCAGACTATGATCGGCAGGTTGATGAACATCAACACGATGGTCAGCCCGATCCGCGTGTCCAGCAGCCCGAACTGGATGAAGATCAGATAGATCGGATAGACCACGCCGACCGCAGGCAGCATCTTGGTCGACAGCATCCACAGCAGGATGTTCTTGGTCTGCGCCGACGGGACGAAAGCCATCGACCACGCGGCCGGAATGGCGATCATCAGCCCCAGAATGGTCGATCCGCCTGCGATGATGATCGAATTCCACAAGAACCGGCTGTAGTTCGACCTCTCCTGCACAACGCGGTAATTCTCTAGCGTCCAGTCGAAAAAGAACCAGACCGGCGGGTCGGCAATGGCCTGCGCCTCGGTTTTGAAGCTGGTCAGAATGGTCCAGAGGATCGGAAAGAAGATCATCAGGCCGATGGTCCATGCAATGGCTGTGTTCAGCGTCTTGCGTTGGGTTGTGACGTTGCGCGCCATGTCGGATCTCCCCCCTCACCGGTCCAGATTCTTGCCAACGATGCGCATCAGAAAGAGCGCAAGGATGTTGGCAAGGATGATTGCATAGACGCCACCAGCGGACCCCAACCCGACATTCTGGCTTTCCAGCACGCGCTGATAGATCAGGTAGGTCAGTGTGCGTGTGCCGAATGCCCCTTGGGTGGTGACGAAAATTTCGGCAAAAATGGCCAGGAGGAAAATGGTCTGGATCAGGATTACAATGGTGATCGCACGCGACAAATGCGGCAGCGTTATGAACCAGAACCGCGCGAGGGGGGATGCACCATCCATTTCGGCGGCTTCCAGTTGTTCGCTGTCTAATGATTGAATCGCTGTCAGCAGGATCAGCGTGGCGAAGGGCAACCATTGCCATGATACGATCAGGATAATCGAGGGCATCGCCGCCTCTGACAGAAAAAGGGCAGGTTGCGCGCCGAAGAACCGCCACAGATGCGCGAAAAGCCCATTCACAGGGTCCATGAACATATTTTTCCAGACCAGAGCCGAGACGGTGGGCATGACGAAAAACGGTGCGATGACCAGAATGCGGACAATACCTTGCCCCCACATTGGCTGGTCCAGCAGAATGGCAAGCAAGACACCCAGCGCCACAGTAATCAGCAGCACACTGCCCACAATAACCAGCGTGGTTTGCACCGAGGGCCAGAATGCGCTGGAGGTGACGAAACGGACGTAATTTTCAAAACCGACCCAGTCCTGAAATCCGCCACGCATGGGCAGATAGCGTTGAAAGGAAAAGATCAGCGTCATCGACAGGGGCACCAGCATCCAGCCCAGTAGCAAGATGACAGCAGGTGCCAGCATCAGGCGCGCAGCAGTGCGTGAAGCCTTGGTCGACATGGCGCAATTCCTTTTCGGCAGGACAGCAGATATTTGCGGATCGAAAGGAGGCAGAGGGTGGCGGAGCCGCCTGCCTCTGCCCTGCGAGGGGCCGCTTGTTAGTAGCCCGCCGCTTCCATCGCATCAGTGGTCAGCGCCTGTGCGCGGTCCAGTGCTTGTTCAACCGATTGCTGGCCCGCAAGCATATTTGCAAACTCCTGACCGACTTCGGTGGCAATACCGGCGAATTCGGGGATCGCCACGAATTGCACGCCTGTATAAGGAACCGGGTCAACCGTTGGCTGGGTCGGATCAGCCGTTTCAATCGAGCGCAGGGTCATTTCCGCAAAAGGTGCCGCGTCCAGATAGTCTGCGTTTTCATACAGCGATGTCCGCGTTCCCGGTGGCACATTCGCCCAGCCCTCGTTCTCGGCGACAAGGGCTGTGTATTCCTTGCTTGTGGCCCAAGTGATGAAGGCTTTTGCAGCGTCAGTGGACTGTGATCCCGCAGGAACCGCCAAGGACCATGCCCACAGCCAGTTGCCGCGCTTGCCAAGTCCGTTATCGGGGGCAAGCGCAAACCCGACCGATTCCGCGACAGTGGAATCGTCGGGGTTGGTCACAAAGCTTGCCGCAACAGTCGCGTCAATCCACATGCCGCAACGCCCTTGCTGGAACAGTGTCAGGTTTTCATTGAACCCGTTATTCGCTGCACCCGGAGGGCCGTAATTCGTCATCAGATCATGGTAGAAATTCAGCGTATTCGCCCATTCTTCGCTGTCGAACTGGGCATTCCAGTCTTCATCGAACCAGCGTGCGCCAAAGCTGTTGGACATGGCGGTCAGAAAGGCCATGTTTTCGCCCCAGCCCGCTTTTCCGCGCAGACAGATGCCATAGACATTTCCATCCGTCATGGCCGCAGCCGCTTCGCGGATGAATTCCCAAGTGGGCGCTTCCGGCATTTCCAGCCCGGCCGCTTCCATCAGGTCGGTGCGGTACATAACCATCGAGCTTTCGCCATAAAACGGCGCGGCATACAGCTCGTCATCAACTGTCAGACCATCGCGGATTGCAGGCAACAAATCATCTGCATCCCAGTCTTCGGGCAGGTCATTGAGCGAGACAAGCCAGCCATTCTCGCCCCAGATCGGCACTTCGTAGGTGCCTATGGTCATGACATCAAATTGCCCGCCGCTTGTGGCAATATCTTGTGTAACGCGCTGGCGTAGAACGTTTTCCTCTAGTGTTACCCACTCAAGAGTGATGTCGGGATACTGCGCGTTAAAATCCGCAGTCAACCCCTGCATGCGGATCATGTCGCCATTGTTGACAGTGGCAATTGTGACTGTGCCTGAAAGTGATTGAGCGTGCCCGGCAGTTGCCGCAGCGATCGCCAGCGCACTCGCCAGACCGAGTGACGTTCTAAAAGACATCGGAACTCCTCCCTTGGATTAACCAGATGATGCATCGCAGGCTAATTCAAATACTATCGCGCAGTCAATAAAAATTTTGCGCGCGTAAAATTATGCAGAGGAGCGCATCACCAACCGTCCATCGAAAAGGGTCTCCAGCCGTTCATCTGCCGGTGCTTGTCCGTCGATCATGCGAAAAAGTGTTTCTGTGGCACGGTTTGAGACGGCCTCGTAATCCTGCGCGACTGTTGTCAATGGCGGGCACGTGAAGCGCGAAAACGGGTGGTCGTCGATGCCGGCAACACGGATCGTGCACCCTTCGGCATAGCCCACGCGCAAGCCACGCTCGTAACAGGCCGACAGAAAACCAATCGCAAGCCGGTCATTGCTGCACAAAACTGTGCGGGTGCTGAGTTGATTCGCATCCAGCACGCGCAGCCCGCCTTCATGCGCAATACGCTCGAATTCCCAACCCGACCCGTCGACCCGCAGCACTTGCGGCGAATGACCCAGCCGTTCCATGATCTGCACATAGGCATTCCGGCGTTTGTTGGCGTTGGGGTTAACGGGTGCCATCTCGAAAAAACACGGCGGCTCGCCTGTGCGGCACAGGTATTCAACGATCTGCTCGACAAAATGCACGTTGTCAGAGCCGATAAAAGCCTCGCCGATCCCTTCAATATTGCTGTCGAACAGAACTGTGGGCACCTCCTTGCAAAAGCGCTCAATCGCTGCGCGGTCAGAACGGCGCCCCAGTGGGGCAAGCAGCACCCCCGCAGGCTTCAGCGCAGGCAGGCTTTCAAGAATGTCATTTTCCAATTGCTGGTCGCCATGCGCGCTGAACAACATGGGCCAATATCCGGACGCCAGACAGCGCCGTTCTATGTTACGCGCGATCTCTGCAAAGAAGGGGTCAGCCAGATAGGGCACCACNACCCCAATGTTGCGCGTCTGCTTGCGGTTTTGNTTGATCGCAAAGATATTGGGCCGATACTCATGTTTCTGAAGGGCTTGCTCAATCCGCTCTCGTGTCTTGGCGCGCACACTGGAAGGGTCATTAAAGTATTTCGAGACAGTGGGGCGCGAAATGCCGGAGAGTTTCGCGAATTCCTCCATGTTTCTGATCTTGGTCATCTGAGTTTTCACCTACACGCATGTTGTTGCTCCAGCATAGTGAAAGCTGCTCGAGAGGAAAGTATAATTTACGCGCGATAAGAATATATCCTTGGCCGGTAAGATTGATGAGCGCATTTGTGCCCCAAGCGGTTTCAGCAAAACCCATTGAGTGACCATTGGCCGCCAGTGTTGGGCAAGGGCGCGGCACAACCAGAACGTGCCATGGCGGGTTGGTACAGCGCGCCACTCTGGCAGTGTGGCTTGATTTCGTGGGGGCGCTTGGGGGTTGTGGATCGGATATGTCCGAACCATGCCTTTATGGCACGTCTGGGCGCTTAACGATTTCTTGTGGCCAATCTTGATATAGTAAGGAAGCCTGTGATGGGTGATCTGGGGCGCAGGCGGCAACTCGCTTTGCAAACATGAAAAAATAGTGTTTTCTGTATGCTGATCGGTTTAAAGAAACGTCCATTTTGAAAATGGGACTCAATGACACGAGCTGTCAAAAGATTTCGCAAGCGCATGTTCGCGCTTTTTGAGGCCCTGCTTGAGCAAGCCGAGCAAAGCAACCCATCGCGGCTGGTTCCCGGTTTGATTGTCGGAATTGTCGTTGCCAGTGCACTTTTGATGGCGATGTTTTGGCAGCTTTTTTCAAGCGCACAATTTTGGGACTATCAACCTGAAGTTGTTTGGCTTGCCATGATGTCGGCCGCGCTTGTCGCTTTGACCGTGGCCACGCCCGCAGTCATTCTTGGCTATGCCCTTATCGGGCGGACTTTGCGGGTCAAGGCAGAATTGCGCCGAGCATTGATAGCCGCAGATGTAGCCAATCGCGCAAAAACTGAATTTCTTGCCAATATGAGCCATGAAATCCGCACCCCCCTGAACGGCGTTCTTGGCATGGCGCAAGTGTTGGAAGCATCCGACCTGACAGCCGAGCAACGCGAAGCCTTGCGCACGATTGGCGAGTCCGGTGAGTTGCTTCTTGGGATCATTGCCGATGTGCTGGATCTGTCCAAGATCGAGATTGGCCAAATATCGCTGGACGCGAGCCCCCAACCCGTTGCGAAGCTGCTGGGCGACACCGTGCATCTGTTTGAGGCGCGCGCCGCCGAGAACAGGACCGAACTGGTTTTCTTGGTTGGGCAGTGCGTTCCTGAACAGGCCATTTTCGATTCCGTCCGGGTGCGTCAATGTCTGGCCAATCTGGTGTCGAACGCCGTCAAGTTCACCTCGGATGGCCGCGTTTCTGTCTGGCTTTCGGCCAAGGCAGAAGGGGCGGACTGGAAGATATCGCTCAGTGTTCAGGACACTGGCGTCGGCATCAGTCCAGAGGTTCAGGACCGCCTTTTCAAACCCTTCGAGCAAGCTGAAACGGCAACGGCACGCACCTTTGGTGGCACTGGTCTGGGCTTGGCAATTGCGCGCAAGCTGGCGCGCACGATGGGGGGTGATATTACCCTTGAGTCCGCGCTTGGCAGCGGGTCTACCTTTGTGTTCACTTTCCTTGCGGGCAGTGTCACGCCCGAAACACTCGCCCCAGTGGTCCACAAACAATATGATGGACCAGAGCGGCAGCTTGAAGGCTGCACCATCCTTGTGGTCGATGACAGCCGCGTTAACCGCCATGTGGTACTTGGACTGCTCAAGCCCTTTGGGCCGCACTGCATCGAGGCCGAAAATGGTCGTGCGGCGCTTGACATTTTGTCCAGCACAGAGGTTGATATTATACTGCTGGACATGCAGATGCCGGTCATGAACGGGCCAGATACACTCGAAGCGTTGCGCGCGCTGGACGGGCCAGTGGCACATACCCCTGTGATTGCGCTGACAGCGGATGTAATGAATGGCCGAAAGATGGACTACCTGAAAAAAGGGTATCAGGGTTTTCTATCCAAACCCATTGGCAGAGCGGAGCTGCTGGCCGAGGTTTGTGCGGTGGCGGGGTGGCAGGCGGCATCGGATGAACAGACGCACAAGACCTGAGTTTTCCAAGCAAAAAGGTGTCGGCGGCCTGTCTGCCGACACCTTCTAATTTGTGACGACACGGTTTGCGTCAGTCCAGAACATACGCCCACACCTTAAGGAACCGCTCAGGCCGTAAGAGCCTGAGCGCCCCCGTGCGCGTCACTTATGATTTCGCCCGCTCGGCATCGTCCAACTCGGCGGCGTCCGCGCGCGGCGTTGCAGGATGCTCTGTTTCAGGCACTTCTGGTGTTTCGCCCTCGTCTGGTAGGCGCGCGACGCGGCGCAGGTTCAGCGGTGGTGCCGTGCCGTCCTTCTCCTGACCCATATAGAGCGTCATATGCGGGAACGGAATCTCGACCCCGGCATCATCCAGAACCTGCTTTATGACCTCGTTATAGGCGCGCCCGACACCCCATTGCAGGCCCGGTAAGGTTTTGATCCGGCCACGCACCACAACGGCAGAATCGGCCAGCTCTGCCACGCCGTGTATCTCGAACTCGCCGACAATGTTTTCGCCGTGGTCACTGTCCTTCAGGATATCAAAAGCCTTTTGCATCAGGTCCTTCACCTGCGTGATATTCTCGCGGTAGGCGACCGTGACATTGGCAACATGAAAGCCATAACCCTTCATGAAATTCGACACCATATCGACTGAACTGAACGGGATCAGGTGGTAGGTGCCGTTTACATCCCGCAGCCCGACAGAGCGGATTGTCAGCTTCTCGACCACGCCTGTGGTGCCGCCGGCGGTGACGACATCCCCTTCATTCATGGCGTTTTCAAACTGGATAAAGGCCCCGGTGATGATGTCCTGCACCAGTTTCTGTGCACCAAAACCAATCGCCAGACCTAATACACCTGCACCCGCCAGCAAGGGCGCGATGTTCAGCCCCAGTTGTGACAGCGCCAGCATCGTGGCGATAATGATAAGCGCGATGGTGAACGCATTTCTAAACAGCGCCAACAGGGTGCGTTCGCGGGCGGTCGGGACACTGCCGACCACAGGGTTCAACCGGTATTCGATGAACGAGGATACCGCCAGCCAGATCCCCAGCGCAATCAGCACAACCAGCGCCCCCGAAACAAGCCGCCCGGACACATCGCGCCCCACTTCGGTCGACAGCCAGCCGAAAAAGTCCATCACCTGCCACGATTGTGCAATGGCAATAACTACCCCCAAAGCGACCAGAATGCGCATAACCTTCAGGATTGAGGGGACAAAGGCGTTAAGCCGGTCTTCAAGCAGTGGCAGGCTGGTGCGCATGTCTTCGGGCAGGCGCATACCGCCGGTGATCGCGCGGCTGATCAACGCCATAACCACCACGCCGACGACCACAGCAATCACGGAATTCAGCGTCGCCATCAGCATGAATTGCAGCGCATCGGCGGGGCGCGCTGTCCAGACAAGGAAAAGCGTAATCAGATAGGCGGTTGCCAGCCAATGCCAGAACTTGGCAAGCATGGCCTCAACCCGTCCGATTATGTCGTCGGGATCACGCTCATTGCGGGCACGCAATGCGTTGGCAATCTGCGCGCGATTTTGCTGCACGATCAAAATTGCGATCAACAGGGCGGTAAGCACGATCAGCACCGTCACACTGCGTCCGACAGCAAAGGACACTGCCGCATTGATGATCGGCACAATCAGAAGGATGCCATACCCCAGAAGGCTGACAAGGCGCGACGACCAGAAATACCAATAAGCCGCGGTTTCGTCACCCATCGGCGCGAAGCGCAGTTTTGAGAAATTTGGCGCAAAGACACTGCGCAGGGCCACCTTTGTCAGCTCGATCAGCAAAAAGGCGTTGAGAAACAGGCTTTGACGGAAATCCATCACACCCGGCTCGCCCAGATAAAGTGCGAAGACATAGCCGCCTGACCATGCCAGGATGATAATCAGAGCATCCACCACGCTTGATCCGAAGATCAGCGCGAGCTTGGTAAACCAACTGCCTTCGGCCGTGCGCGCCGACATCACGGCGAAAATACGCATCCCCATCAAACGCAGGGCAAAGAACAACCCTAATGTGACGGCCCCGACCAACAGCAACGAGCCGACAGTGGCGGTCACTTCGGCCCAATCGACGCGGCTACCATCCGTAAAGGCCGAGAAAACAACCTCGACCGAGGCGATGATGCCGAAGATTTGGGCGGTCGCGCCTTCGGCTGCAATGCGCGTATATTCGGCAGCCTGCCGCGCCAGCGAGGACTGTTGCGAAGGGGGTTGTTCTGCCGCAGGCGCGGCTGATGGCGCAACGTCGCCTGCCTCCAACTGTCTGATAAGCGCTTCTCGTGCGGCATCGTTTCGCAGAATGTCGATCAACAGCGCAGCAGCATCGCTTGTCGCAGGCGCATCAGATGCGTCCGGCGTGAAAATCGATTGTGCTGTCGCGGGTAATGTCAGCATCAGCCAGAACACGAATATGCGCAGTATCGTCAAGATGTTGTCCTCCAGTAAGCCTTTTTCCGGTGTAATGGCTTGCTGCACGACACGCAAACCGGTGCAGCACATATTTGTGCTATCCGNCCGATCAATGTAGATTTTCACTGGAAAAGTGCCACTGAAACCGCCTATCCCGCGCGATTTCCGGTGCTTTCGGCAGTTTGCGTGAGTTTGCCGTCGCGCGGCAAAGGCTTAGTCCCCTGCGTTCAGGATCATCTGGGTCTGCGTCACGATTGCGGCTAGTTTTCCATCGCTGCGGATCAGGCGTGTTTGCCAGACTTGGGTTTTCCTGCCCCGATGCAGGGGTGTTGTTTCTGTGGTTATCGTCTCGCCTATGGCGACGGCGCGCAAGAAATTTGTCTTGCTTTCAATGGTCGTGGTCCCCTGACCCTCGGCCATGTTCATGAAGGTTGCCGATCCGCCCAGATTGTCCGCAAGCCCCATGATCGCACCACCATGAAGCACGCCATTGCGATTGCTCAGGGCTTCGGTCACGTCCAGCTCTGCTCGCAGGCAATCAGGATGGGCCTGTATGATCCTTAGTCCAAAAATTTGCCCAAATGGCGGAAGGCGACGCGCGATTTCATCATATCGGCTTTGGTCAGACATCGGCATATTTCCACATTTTCTGAAGCGACCGGGCAATGCTATTACCCTTTTGCTCTGCACTGTAAGCAGATGCGAACCCGCGCGAAAGTCGCAAACCGCACGATGGGGACATAGTCGGACTGTAAAGTCGGTGCGGTTGGTTATATAGGTTTGGAAACCCGTTGCTCAGCCAGCAAAATTTGGGTGGTGTCATGCGCGATAGTGCAGCAGTGCGATCAGTTGCCCAAACGACACCCTGAGCAAAACAACAGAAGGTAACTTGTCATGCCCAAAGCGGCGTTCAAGGATGGGGTTGGGCACCTTGCGCATATCGCCGCGATTATGTCGGGTGCGGTGGCGTTTGGGTTTCTGGCCATGTGGCTGAACTTTCCCTTGCCGTGGATGCTGGGTGCGCTGGTATTCTCGGGCACTGTGCGTCTGCTGAATTTTCCCGTGCGTGTTCCGGTGCAGACGCGCCAACTTGGACAGATACTTGTTGCCAGCTCGGTCGGGTTGTCGTTCACGCCCGAAGCATTGCAATTGATGGGCGCGCTGGCCATCCCGATGGTGCTGGCCGCGATTTTGACAATCTTCCTCAGTTTCGGGGTGGCGGGGGTGCTAATGCGCCTGACCCATGTCGGGCCAAGTACCGCAATTCTTGCGACCCTGCCAATGGGGCCGGTTGAAAGCGCGCTTCTTGCCAAAAAGCACGGCACGGCCCCCGGTCCGGTTGTCTTCGCGCAGACCATGCGCATTGTCCTGCTTGTTATTCTGATACCGCCCTTGATTGTGCTGCTGGATGGCAGTGTCGGTGACCCGGTTGGCGTGTTGCGCGCGGCGGAATGGACAGTGCAGGGCGCGGGCTTGCTGTTTGCCTTCGGACTGGCGGGCGCGCTGGTATTGCGGGCGCTCAAGATGTCCAATCCGTTTTTTCTGGGTGCATTGGGTGGGGCTGCATTGGCTGCGGTCTTCGGCTTGCCGGTTTCAACCTATCCATATCTGGTTCTTGCAGGGGCGCAGATATTTCTGGGGATATGGCTTGGCGCGGTGATTGACCGGGATCTGTTCCGCAATGCGCGGGGCTTCTTGCCCGGCTCTGTGCTGACCTCGATCCTGATGATCATCCTATGCGCCATTATGGGCATGGGGCTGACATGGATGACAGGCCAGCCGTGGCAGGTCATGGTGCTGGCAACGGCGCCGGGCAGTGTCACGGAAATGGCGCTGACCGCGAAAATACTTCAGGAGGGGCTTGCCGTGGTAACAGCGTTTCACATCGTGCGTATCTTTATCATCCTGCCGTTTTCGGGTTTGATCGTCGGGCAGGCTCTGCGTGTGATGGGGCAGCGGCAGGGGTGACGTGCCACACAGCAAATTCGGGGCAGGTCAACCCAGAATTTTAGATTCTATCTCTCACAGTTGCGCGACTGGGTCTGGAAATTTTGCGGTGCAGCCCAACATGTTCATTATGACGCAGGACCGGAACATCCGCGTCTTCTTTGTTACTGTCCCTCGTTCCGCACCTGCGCCCGGTCATATGACCGGGCGTTTTTTCATCTTGCAACTGTTCATAGGACAGGCTTTCACTATGCACATGATTCAAACCGACGACGTAACATTGCGAAAGATNTTGCAGCGCACCAAAACCATCGCGGTTGTGGGTGTGTCGCCCAACCCTGTGCGGCCCAGTTATTTTGTGGCGCGCTACATGAAGCTGAAAGGCTTTCGGGTAATTCCGGTCAATCCCGGCCATGCGGGCGCAAATTTACTGGGCGAAACCGTTCGTGCGACACTGGCGGATTGCCCGCCCGAGGTGGATATGGTCGATATTTTCCGCCGCCCCGAGCATGTTCCCCCAATCATTGACGAGGCTTTGGCGCAACTACCCAATCTGCGCACAATCTGGATGCAGATCGGCGTCCAGCATCCAGAGGCGGCAGCCAAAGCGCAAGCGCGCGGGCTGGATGTGGTGCAGAACCTGTGCCCGAAAATGGAATATCAGCGCCTGTTCGGTGAATTGCGGATGGGTGGCATCAACACAGGCATTATCTCCTCGCGCTTATGATGCGCGGCCCAGCTCCATAATGACGGCCCCCAAGGCAATCAGACACATCAGCGCCAGTTTGCGTGGTCCGACGCGTTCCTTCAGGATGAACCAGCCGATAAAGGCCGCAAACACGGTCGAGGTTTCGCGCAGCACTGCCGCTTCGCCCACTTTGCCGATCAGTGTGGCAATCATCACCGCGCCAAAGCTGACATAAGCAATCAACGCACCGGCCAGACCGCGCAGCAACAAGGGCACTGGGCGCGGCGGGTGCGCCATCTTGCGATAGCGCAACGCGCCCAAAATCATGAAATCCACTGAGGACAGGAAGAAAAACCACGCCAAAAAGCCCAGCGGATCACCTGACAGACGAATCGCCCATGCGTCATACGTGGTATAGACCGCGACCATCACCCCGCCGGCCAAGGCCCAGATCAGCCCGGTTTTCAGCGCGCGCATGTCGATCTGTTCTTCCGACAGGTTGCGTAGCGCCAACAGCAAGATGCCGCCCGACAGGCACGCCACACCCAGCCATTGCAACGCCGTATACTGCTCGCCAAAGAACAGCATTGCGGCGATCACTGTAATCAGCGGGCCAGTGCCGCGCACCACGGGGTAGACAACAGTAAAGGCCGCCTTTTCATAAGCCAGCGCCATTGCCAGTTTGTAGATGAAATGAATGACCACCACGCCCACCAGAACCGGCCACATATGCGGGGCAGGCGGGCCAAAAACGAACAGCGCAATGGGCGCAGACAGCACCACAAGTGCAAGGTCGATAGAGCCGCGCGACAGCCACGGATCATGCCCGCCTTTCTGGAGTGCGCCAAAGACCGCATGTGCCAATGCCGCAGTCAGCGCCAGAAAAGTGGCAAGGCGCGCGCCCTCTGGCGTGCCGACGAGTGAGAGCAGCCAGTCATTCATAGTGCAAACCTGCTAAAGTTTTTAACATGTGCAGCGTATATCCCGGCGCGGGGCAGGGCAAGGCCGCTTAGGGCTTGCGCGCGGCCTTCTCGGTCAGGCCAGAGGTGCCTTCGCGGCGCGCCAGCTCGGCCTCGATCTCGGCCAAGGTCACGCCGCGCGCGGCGCACATCACCAGCAGATGATACAGCACATCTGCCGCCTCGGAGGTCAGGCGCGCCTTGTCGCCTTTCACGGCCTCGATCACCGCCTCGATGGCCTCTTCGCCAAATTTCTCGGCGCATTTCTCGGGGCCCATGGCCAGCAGTTTTGCGGTCCAGCTTGCATCGGGGTCCGTGCCCCGCCGCGCGGCAATCGTTGCTGCCAGCCGTTCCAGCGCGCTCATGCCAGCCTCACGGGGATGCCTGCCGCGGCCATATGGGCCTTGGCCTCGCCAATCGTGTATTCGCCAAAATGAAAGATCGACGCGGCCAGCACTGCCGAGGCCCCGGCGACTCTCACCCCTTCGACCAGATGATCCAATGTCCCCACCCCGCCCGAGGCGATGACCGGAATGCGCACCGCATCCACAATCGCGCGCGTCAGCGGCAGGTTGAAGCCCGCGCGCGTGCCATCGCGGTCCATTGAGGTCAGCAGAATTTCGCCCGCGCCCTTGGCGGCCACAATGCGGGCAAATTCCACGGCATCAATGCCAGTGGGCTTGCGCCCACCATGGGTGAAGATTTCCCATTTGCCGGGGCTGACGGTCTTGGCATCTATCGCCACGACAATGCACTGGCTGCCAAACCGGTCCGCCGCGCGGGCGACAACATCGGGGTCGGCCACGGCGGCAGAATTGAAGCTGACCTTGTCCGCCCCCGCCAGAAGCAGCGCGCGCACATCCTCGACCGTGCGCACACCGCCGCCCACTGTCAGTGGCATGAAGCAGTTTTCTGCTGTGCGGGTCACCAGATCAAACATGGTGCCACGGTTTTCGTGGGTGGCGTGAATATCCAGAAAACACAATTCATCCGCGCCCGCCGCGTCATAGGCCTTTGCCGCCTCTACCGGGTCACCGGCATCGCGCAGATCAACAAAATTCACGCCCTTGACCACACGGCCATCGGCGACATCAAGGCAGGGGATGATACGCGTTTTCAACATGCCCTTCTCATAGCCTGCGGCAGCGGTCCCGAAAAGAGGCATTTGATACGGATCAAGGACAGGCGTGCAAAACGGGCGCAATGTGGCTGTAACACATAAAGGGAAATCTCACATGACAGATATCGCCGCACGCCGCACGCAGATCAAGGAACGCAAACTGGAGTTGTTGGCACGCATTACCCATGTCGATCAGGAACTTGCCGCGCATGGCAGCCCCGATTGGGAAGATAACGCGATTGAGCACGAGGAAGACGAAACCCTTGAGGCATTGGGTAACGCCGCGCAAAAGGAAATCCTGATGCTGGACGCGGCTTTGACGCGTATTGACGCGGGCGAATACGGGTTCTGTGTGACCTGCGGTACCGCAATCAGCGAGGAGCGGCTGAACCTTTTGCCCGCAACGCCGTTCTGTCGGAATTGCGCGCAATAACTTGCGCGGGTCCGTGTCTGGCCCTATACGCGCGGCATGTTGGATCACGCACAAAACCGCCCCGAATTGCCGCCTGAAATCGCGCGGCGTCGCACCTTTGCCATCATCTCGCATCCGGATGCGGGCAAAACGACGCTAACCGAAAAATTCCTGCTGTTCGGTGGTGCTATTCAAATGGCGGGGCAGGTACGCGCCAAGGGCGAGGCGCGGCGCACGCGCTCGGATTTCATGCAAATGGAGAAGGACCGGGGCATTTCTGTCTCGGCCTCGGCCATGTCGTTCGATTTCGGCAAATACCGCTTTAATCTGGTCGATACGCCGGGCCACTCGGATTTCTCGGAAGATACGTACCGCACGCTGACAGCGGTCGATGCCGCTGTGATGGTCATTGACGGGGCCAAGGGGGTCGAGAGTCAGACCCGTAAACTGTTCGAGGTTTGCCGGTTGCGCGATCTGCCGATCTTGACCTTTTGCAACAAAATGGACCGTGAAAGCCGCGAAACTTTCGATATTATTGACGAAATTCAACAAAACCTTGCCATTGACGTGTCACCCGCAAGCTGGCCCATCGGGCGCGGGGCCGACTTCCTTGGGTGTTATGACCTGCTGCGCAACCGGCTGGAACTGATGGACCGCGCCGACCGCAACAAGGTCGGTGAAACCATTGTGCTGGAGGGGTTGGATGACCCCGCGATGGAAGCGCACATTCCCCCCGGCCTACTGGCGCAACTGCGCGAAGAGATCGAGATGGCGCGCGAATTGCTGCCCGCATTGGACCCGAAATCTGTACGCGAAGGGCATTTGTCCCCGATCTGGTTCGGCTCTGCGATCAATTCCTTTGGGGTCAAGGAGTTGATGGATGGCATCGCCGCCTATGCACCGGAACCCCAGATTCAAAAGTCCGAAAGCCGTCAGATCGCCCCTGAAGAAGACAAGGTGACGGGGTTTGTGTTCAAGGTCCAGGCCAATATGGACCCCAAGCACCGCGACCGTGTGGCATTTGTGCGGCTGGCATCGGGGCATTTTGAACGCGGGATGAAACTGCTGCATGTGCGCTCAAAGAAACAGATGAGCGTTGCAAGCCCGGTATTGTTTCTGGCCGCCGACCGCGAATTGGCGGAAGAGGCATGGGCCGGTGACATTATCGGCATTCCGAACCACGGGCAATTGCGCATTGGTGATGCACTCAGCGAGGGCGAGGCGCTGCGCTTTACCGGCATCCCGTCATTCGCGCCGGAATTGCTGCAAGCCTGCCGCGCGGGCGACCCGATGAAGGCCAAGCATCTGGACAAGGCGCTGACCCAGTTCGCCGAAGAGGGGGCTGCCAAAGTGTTCAAGCCGGTTTTCGGGTCGGGTTTCATCGTCGGTGTCGTTGGGCAGTTGCAATATGAAGTTCTGGCCAGCCGGATCGAGTTGGAATACGGGCTACCAGTCCGGTTTGAGCCGACACAATTCACTTCTGCGCGCTGGGTTGCAGGCGACAAGCTGGCGGTCGAGAAGTTCACCGCTGCCAACAAACAGCATATGGCAACCGACACGGATGGTGACCCGGTCTACATGACGCGCCTGCAATGGGATATTGACCGGGTGGAGCGGGATTATCCAGATATTCGCCTGACTTCGATCAAGGAAATGCACGGCACCTGATGCGGGGTGTTACAGCGCGCCCAGAATGGTGCGCGCCTGCGCACTGTCGGCGTCCATTTGTGTAATCAGTCCGTCAAGGCTGTCAAAGCGGACTTCGCCGCGCAGATGTGCAATGAGCGCTACCGACAAGTGGCTGCCATACAGATCACCCTTGAAGTCGAACAGATGGCTTTCAAGGTTCGGCAGATTCTTCCCGAACATCGGTCGCACCCCGATAGAGGCGACGCCATGATATTGGCCTTGATGGGCACCATCCAGCACATCGACCAGCACCGCATACACCCCAAAACGGGGCGGGTGCAGGCCGGTGATCGACATATTCGCTGTAGGATAGCCAAGCTCGCGCCCGCGCTTTTCACCATGCAGCACTTCGCCATCAATCCGGTGCCAATGCCCCAGCATTTCGGCAGCATCGCGCGTGCGCCCTTCGGTTATGGCCTGCCGGATCGCGGTTGAGGAGAACACCTGATCGCCCTCGGCCAGTAGTGGCGCAATCGTCACCTCGAAGCCCAGTTCACGCCCAAGGCGTTCCAGATCGCTCGCCTTGCCCTGCCGCCCCTTGCCAAAACAGAAATCCGCGCCAACCACGACACGACGCACGCCCAGCCCTTGCGCCAGAACATCGCGCGCAAATTCTTCGGCGGAAAGGGATGAAAGCGCCTGCCCAAATGGCAACTCGTACAAACGTTGCACCCCAAGCCGCGCCAGTCGGTTGGCGCGTGTTTCGGAACTCATCAGGCGGAAAGGGGGTGCGTCAGGAGCAAAGAATTCGCGGGGGTGCGGCTCGAAGCAGATGATCCCCAAGGGGGCGTCCGGGCGGCGCGCCAGATCAATGACGCGTTGATGGCCACGATGCACACCGTCAAAATTACCCATCGCAACCGACGCGCCCTTGTCTGCGGGCTTTGGGTCGCGCCAGTGATGGAAAGTCTGCATATGCCCCCTGCGGGGCAATTCCCCGCCCTCAGTCGAATTTGCGGCTTGGTGCCAGAACTGTGGCTTCGCCTTTCAGAACTGTCATATCCCCCACCGAGCAACGACATTCAAGGGTGACGCGTCGTTTCGCATAGTCAATGGTCAACACTTTGACTTCGGCCAACACCACATCGCCGGGGCGTACAGGGGCCATGAATTTCAGGGTCTGTCCCATATAGATCGTGCCATGACCCGGAAGCTGTTCACCGATCACAGCCGAAATCAGGCCAGCGGTCAGCATTCCATGTGCAATGCGCCCTTCAAAAATGGTGTCCTGCGCATAATCATCATCCAGATGCACCGGATTGCGGTCGGTCGAGACTTCGGCAAATAACTCGATATCGCGGTTGGTGATTTCCTTGCGCAGATAGCGCAACATGCCGATTTCCAGATCCTCGATGCAAATTGTGCCACGGGGAAGATTGTCATTCATGCCGGTGTCCAACATTGCTGAAGTCCTTTTTCGCCGAATCCTGATGGTTACTGCGCTGCAGCAATAGCGGATCATCGCGAGTCGCGCAACAGGGTTGAGTAATAATCATGCCAAAGCGGCGAAAATGAGGTAATTATGTTGCGCGTCGTGGTGTCGCATGCAGGTGGGAATCTGGGCAATCAAAAACCAGGCACGACGCATCATTCCCCTTGCGCGGGGGCAGGGGGAATGATGCAGATTCAAGTCGCCTTGGGTTTTGTCAGCGCAGGCGCCCGATAGAGAATGTCGGCTGGATGGCCTGCTGTGCGATCCATTTGTCCAGCAGAGCAGGATCAGGGCTTTCGATATCCGTGCCAAATTCGGCAGCGGCAAGACCGCCTGTTATGAAAAGCGTATCAACGCCTTCACCCATGCCGCCTTTGACATCCGTTGCGATGCCGTCGCCAATGGCGATTGTACGCTCTTCCGAGAATTTGAGGCCTGTCGCTGTGGCGACACGGCGTGCAAGATCGTAGATCGGGGGATGCGGTTTCCCGAAATAGAAGCTTTCGCCGCCCATCTGGTCATAGAGTTGCGCCAAGGCCCCCGCGCAATAGACCCGTGTGTCGCCGTAATCGACGATGATGTCTGGATTGGCGCAGAGCAGCTTCAGTTCGCGCGCTTTCGCAGACAGAAAGCGCCCGCGATAATCTTCGGGGGCTTCTGTCGTCTCGTCAAAAAGGCCGGTACAGACAATGCCTTCTGCCTCATCGAACGGCACGCGTTCAATCGGGGGTTGGTCCTTGGCCCAGTCGGGCAGACTGGTGAAGAAGCCGTCATCTTTCTCCGGCCCCAGATGCCACACGCGCCGACCAACCGCCCCCATCAGCATGCCCGCCTGCGCAGCATCACCCGATGTGGCAATCCCGTCATAGGCGTCACGCGCCAGACCCATGCCATCAAGCTGCGCCTGAACCCCGATTGTGGGCCGGGGCGAGTTGGTGACAAGCACGACGCAGCCCCCTGCTTTACGAAAGCCCTGCAAGGCCGCTTCGGCTGCCCGATAAATGGCCTGCCCATTGTGCACGCAGCCCCATAGATCGACTAGCGCCAGATTGTAGTTGGCAGAGATTTCAGCGAAATTTGAAAGGATACGTGTCACTGTGTCAGCACCGGAATGATCTGTTTCTTACGGCTCATGACACCTGGCAATACAACTGTATCGCCACTGATTGTCACGTTGAAGGATTTTTCGGCCACCGATTTGACCACCTCATTGGGGATCAGCAATGTGGCCTCTTCCTTGAGGATGTCGATGATGAACAGCATCACCTCATCCGCGCCATCTTCTGCGGCGACATCGGGCATTGCGGCCATCAGCGCGGCCTTGCGCGACAGGATCTGATCGGGCGAAGTGGTTTCCAGAACCGAGATACGAAAATTCTTGTCACCGACATTGAATTTCTTGGCGTCCATCTTCAGCAAGGCGGCATCAGAAAAGGCCGAAACATCGGATTTCGCGGCAAACATCTGCGCCGCCAATTCGCTGATGTCGACGCCCAGTTCATCTGCCAGTGCGTGTGCGACAGCGCGGTCGGTCTGGGTTGTGGTGGGGGACCGAAATTCCAGCGTATCGGACAAGATGCACGACAGCATCATGCCCTTGATCCCGCGCGGAGCCTGCGCCATGTGCTTGCCAATCATGTCATACATGATGGTCGCCGTGCAGGCGAGCGGGCGCATTGTAATGTCGATCGGGCCTTTCGTTTCAAGCCCGCCTACAAGTTTATGGTGGTCGATGATCGCCTGAATATCGGCGTCATTGATGCCCTTTGGCAACTCGTCAGGATTGTTGGTGTCGACGATTACGACAGGGGTGCCCGGCGCCAGGTCTTGCAAAATCGTTGGCTGCTCGAAACCCCAATGTGACAGCGCAAACTTCGCCTCGGTATTCGGTTGGCCCAGAAGTACTGCCTCGGCCGGGGTGTTGCGGATCTGGGTCAGATACCACGCCCAGATCAAGGGGGAGCCGGTCGAATCCACATCTGGAGAGAAATGGCCGAAAACTTTGATCATCGCTGCAATTCCGTGTGTTGTGAGAGGTGCCAAGGGTGCAAGGTTCGCGCCGCTTATACCCGTGCGCGTTGGGCTTGTCACGCGGTGCACCGTCCTGAAATTACAACCGCCAAGGCCGCCTATTTTTTTCCAGACATTGATGTTGACAGGGCAGAGATGCGCGCCTATCTCTGCGTCGTTAGCACTCGACCAGTGCGAGTGATAACAGAATTTTAACCTGGAACCAAAGGAGCGTTCTCAGATGGCATTTAAACCGTTGCATGACCGTGTTCTCGTCCGTCGTGTCGAAGGCGACGAAAAAACCAAAGGCGGTCTGATCATTCCCGAAAGCGCCAAAGAAAAGCCGGCAGAAGGCGAAATCATCGCCACTGGTGATGGTGCACGCAAGGATTCGGGCGAGTTGATCGACATGGCTGTAAAAGCCGGTGATCGCGTTCTGTTCGGCAAATGGTCGGGCACCGAAGTGACGATCGATGGCGAAGAGCTGCTGATCATGAAAGAAAGCGACATCCTGGGCGTTATGGCCTGATTTCGCTGAATTCCACTGAAAACATAGACAACCAGGAGGCACCCAAATGGCTGCTAAGGACGTCAAATTTAACACCAATGCCCGCGACCGCATGCTGCGCGGCGTGAACATTCTCGCTGATGCGGTGAAGGTCACGCTTGGCCCCAAAGGTCGCAATGTTGTCATCGACAAATCTTTCGGCGCACCGCGCATCACGAAAGACGGTGTGACTGTTGCCAAGGAAATCGAACTGGAAGACAAGTTCGAAAACATGGGCGCGCAGATGGTCAAAGAAGTGGCCTCGCGCACCAATGACGAAGCGGGCGACGGCACCACGACTGCAACCGTTCTGGCACAAGCAATCGTACGCGAAGGTCTGAAATCGGTTGCCGCTGGCATGAACCCGATGGACCTCAAGCGCGGTATCGATCTGGCAACCACCAAAGTTGTCGCGGCGATCAAAGCTGCTGCACGTCCGGTCAATGACACTGCCGAAGTTGCGCAGGTCGGCACCATCTCCGCCAATGGCGAAGCTGAAATCGGCCGCCAGATTGCGGACGCGATGCAGAAAGTCGGCAATGAAGGCGTGATCACTGTCGAAGAAAACAAGGGTCTGGAAACAGAAACCGATGTTGTCGAAGGCATGCAGTTCGACCGCGGCTACCTGTCCCCTTATTTCGTCACCAACCCTGACAAGATGATCGCAGATCTGGATGATGCAATCATCCTGATTCACGAGAAGAAACTCTCGTCGCTGCAGCCAATGGTTCCCCTGCTGGAGCAAGTGATCCAAAGCCAGAAGCCACTTCTGATCATCGCAGAAGATGTCGAAGGCGAAGCACTGGCAACGCTGGTGGTCAACAAGCTGCGCGGTGGCCTGAAGATCGCTGCTGTAAAAGCACCCGGCTTTGGCGACCGTCGCAAGGCCATGTTGCAGGATATCGCAGTTCTGACAGGTGGTCAGGTCATCAGCGAAGATCTGGGCATGAAGCTGGAAAGCGTGACCATGGACATGCTGGGCAGCGCCAAGAAAGTCACGATCACCAAAGACAACACAACTATTGTCGATGGCGCAGGCGAGAAAGCCGAGATCGAGGCACGCGTTTCGCAGATCCGTCAGCAGATCGAAGAAACAACATCTGACTACGACAAAGAGAAGCTGCAAGAGCGTCTGGCCAAGCTGGCTGGCGGTGTTGCTGTTATCCGCGTCGGCGGCATGTCGGAAGTCGAAGTCAAAGAGCGCAAAGACCGCGTTGATGATGCTCTGAACGCAACCCGCGCAGCTGTGCAAGAAGGCATTGTTGTCGGCGGTGGCGTGGCGCTCATTCAGGCGGGCAAATCGCTCGACGGCCTGACTGGCGAAAACAGCGACCAGACTGTCGGTATCTCGATCGTACGCAAGGCACTCGAAGCGCCACTGCGTCAGATCGCTGAAAACGCTGGTGTGGACGGGTCCGTTGTTGCGGGCAAAATCCGCGAAAGCGACGACAAGACATTCGGCTTCAACGCTCAGACCGAAGAATATGGCGACATGTTCAAATTCGGCGTGATCGACCCTGCGAAAGTTGTGCGCACTGCACTTCAGGATGCAGCTTCGGTTGCTGGCCTGTTGATCACAACAGAAGCCATGATCGCCGACAAGCCAGAGCCGAAAGGCCAAGGCGGTGGCGGCGGCATGCCCGATATGGGTGGCATGGGCGGCATGGGCGGCATGATGTAAGCTGCGGCCTCGCAAGACTGACGATCAAGGGCCGGGAAATTCCCGGCCCTTTTTCATACTTCGCTCTGTTGCCCACGAAAAAAAGCGCCCATGCGGGCGCTTTTTTCATCAGTTTCCGCCGTGCCTGTTCTGCGGGGTCAATGCACGCTGACCGGCTCCATGTCGTTTTGGCGCGCCATGACAAATGCCATTGTCCGGTCTGTCACCAGCGCCAGGCGCTCGCCTTCTTCATGGTGGATCGCGTATAAATCCGTCACACCGGGAAGCTGGTCGCGGATATCTTCGGGCAACTCGCTTGCCTTGATAGGGCGGACATACGCAATCGGGCGGCCCGAAGTGTTGATGGGGAATTCGCTGTTCATTTGCTTACCTCGCTTCAGCCTCGGGTTATGGGAACGGTCTGCACTGTATCTTCAGGCTCTTTGCGGATCAGGTCGATATGCAAAAGCCCGTCAGCAAGCCACGCTTGCGCGACATCAACACCATCGGCCAAAGCGAATGCACGCTGAAACTGGCGGGCCGCGATACCGCGATGCAGAAACACACGCGTGTCCTTGTCTGTGTCATGCTGCTGTCCATGCACCAGCAATTGGCGTTTTTCGACTGTTATGGACAGGTCTTCCTCACGAAACCCGGCCAATGCCAGAGTGATGCGAAATCTGTTCTGCTCGGTCACTTCGATATTGAAGGGCGGATACCCGTCTGTGCCCGCGCGTGCCGTGCGTTCGACCAGCCGCTCCAGCCTGTCGAACCCCAGCAGTAGCGGGTGCGACGGGAAATTCAGTTTTGTCATCAGCGTTAGCCCTCTCAGATAAGCGACAATGCTGCGGGCCCCATATGTGGCGACCCTATGGTTAAGGATATGGGGTCAAATTTACGACTCGCAAGGGGCAAGGTGCCGCGCCCTGCGGGATCAAAGGCTTTTGCCGCAGGGTTTTTCCGGCTATCGTCGCGGCAGAAGTAACAAGAACAGAATCGCGCCCATGAATTCTCCGCAGGAACTGAACCATGAAGACGTGTTGCGCGTCAAACTTGAAGTGCTGCGTCAGAAGCACCGCGACCTTGATGAAGCGATCAATGCCCTTCAGGAAAAAGGGCCAAGCGCGCAATTGACGATCCAGCGTCTGAAGAAAGACAAGCTACAGTTGAAAGACCAGATCGCGCGGATCGAAGATGAATTGACCCCCGATATCATTGCCTGACGCAATTGCGCCTGTGCCCACCATCGCTATAAGTGCGAAGATAATCAGCCAAGAGGGGCCGTATGACCGACATTCGGGTAGGGATCATCATGGGCAGCCAGTCAGACTGGCCGACAATGCGCGAAGCCGCACAGATACTCGATGACTTGGGTGTCAGCTATGAGACGCGCATCGTTTCCGCCCACCGCACACCGGATCGGTTGTGGGAATATGGGCGCGAGGCGGTTGCCCGCGGTTTGCAGGTCATTATCGCAGGGGCGGGCGGGGCTGCGCATTTGCCCGGCATGATGGCATCGAAAACCCGCGTGCCGGTGGTTGGCGTGCCAGTGCAGACCAAGGCCCTGTCGGGCGTCGACAGCCTGTATTCGATTTTGCAAATGCCGCGCGGCTATCCCGTGGCGACGATGGCCATCGGGGCTGCGGGGGCGGCGAATGCCGGGCTGATGGCCGCTGGCATTCTGGCCTTGCACGATGACGCGCTGGCCGAACGGTTGGACACGTGGCGCGCTGAACTTTCGGCCTCAATCCCGGAGGTGCCGGTAGATGACTGACGCATTAGCCCCTGGCCGCGTGATCGGCATACTTGGCGGTGGGCAGTTGGGACGGATGCTGTCGGTCGCCGCGTCCCGACTGGGGTATCGCTGCCATATCTATGATCCCGGTGTGGCACCACCAGCGGGTCAGGTCGCCGAATATGTCACCACGGCCCCTTGGGATGATGCTGCGGCCCTGTCGGAATTTGCCGCCAGTGTCGATGTCATCACTTTCGAGTTCGAGAATATCCCGACAGCGACCCTTGATCTGTTGGAGGCATTGCGCCCCATCCGCCCCGGACGCCGCGCGCTTGCCGTGTCGCAGGACCGGTTGCATGAGAAAGAGTTCCTGCAAAGTCTTGGTCTGGAAACCGCCGCCTTCGCACCTGTAAACAGCGCAGACGCGCTGGAACGCGCGGTTGCTCAAATTAGCACCCCCGCAATACTGAAAACCCGTCGCATGGGCTATGACGGAAAAGGCCAGGCGCGGATTGACGGGCCCGCAGATATCCAGCCCGCGTGGGACGCAATACAAGGCGCACCCGCGATCCTCGAAGGGTTCGTGACCTTCTCGCTTGAAATATCTGTCATCGCAGCGCGTGGCCTGAGCGGTGAAGTCGCGGCTTTTGACCCTGGCGAGAACTTGCACAAATCCGGCATTTTGTACGAAACGCGTGTCCCCGCCCGCGTCAGTGCACGACAGCGCAGCGATGCTGTACTTGTAGCGGCGAAGGTCTTGAACGCGCTGGATTATGTTGGGGTGTTGGGCGTGGAAATGTTTGTCACACCGCAGGGGTTGATCGTGAACGAGATAGCACCCCGCGTGCACAATTCCGGCCATTGGACACAAAACGGATGCAGCGTAGACCAGTTTGAGCAGCATATCCGCGCCGTTGCGGGATTGCCCTTGGGCGATGGTGGGCGATATGCCGATGTGGTGATGGAAAACCTGATTGGCGATGATCTGGATCGCCTGCCTGAATTGCTGCGTGCCAAGGACACGGCCGTGCACCTCTATGGCAAACCCGAAGCGCGGGCAGGCCGCAAGATGGGGCATGTGAACCGAATTATCCGGTAAACCTGACGCGTGCGTGGCTATCAGGTGCTGAACCTAGCGGCAGTGGCGTGGATCAGGCCAGCACCGGTTTCATACCACAGGGCGCGGGTGCTGGTGAAACGCTCATCATGCCGCGCAACAGGGCGCACAGGCAAGCTCTCCATGTCGCCTGTCAACAAAGCCTGTGCGGCCTGCATGCCAAATACAGTGCCCGGTCCGATGCCGCGCCCCGAATAGCCGAAACAGGCCAGCGCATCGGGGCCAAAAGCCACGATTCTAGGAATATGGTCGCTTGTCATAGCGATACGCCCGCTCCATCCGTGGTGCAGGGGCTGTCCTTTCAGCGCGGGAAACAGCGTTGCCAGTTTGCGCTGTGCCCATGCGTGATGGACGCCCCCCACTGGCCCCGCCCCATTGCCGATGCCTCCCAAGATCAGGCGCCCCGCCTGATCCATCCGCAGCGAGGACATGACAAGCGCAGTATCCCAGCACCCTTCACCCTGTGGCAGGATGGTGGCGCGCAGCGCCTCGGGCAAAGGGGCAGTGGCATATTGGCAAAAATTCACCGGCACGAATTGTGGTTGAAACGGATCAGTCAGCCCAAGATGATAGGCATTTGTGGCCATCAGCACCTTGCGCGCCCGCACTGTGTGCCCTTGGCTGCTCAGGACCCAGTCACCGCCTTTGCGCGACAATGCGGAAACAGGGCTGTGGGTGTGCAGCGCAGCCCCCGCTGCCACTGCCGCCCGTGCCAACCCGCGCACATAAGAGAGCGGCTGTATGGTGCCTGCGCGCGGATCGAAAAGCGCCCCGCAAAACCTGTCACTGCCCACACGTCGGTGTGTTTCAGCCGCATCCAGCACCTGCAACGGCGCGCCCAATGCGACACCCTGACCGTGGCGGTCTTGCACGTCGCGCAACCCCGCCGCAGAATGCGCTAGGTGCAGCGTGCCGTTGCGTGTTGCTTCGCAGTCGATCCCCTCGCGCGCGATCAGGTCGAACACTTGCGCGGGTGCACCGGCCAGTGTGTGGATCAGGTGCAATCCTGCGTCCTGCCCCATCTGCGCGGTAAGGGCCTCAGGCGGCAACCACAGACCGGCATTGACCAGCCCGACATTGCGGCCCGACCCGCCATGCCCGATTGCCTCTGCTTCCAGCAAGCAGACAGTCGCGCCTGCGCGCGCTGCCTCCAATGCCGCAGAACACCCTGTGAAACCGCCCCCGACCACGGCCAGATCGACCGTCATGTCCCGCGTAAGTGGGCCTGCATCGAATGCCTCTCGGGCAGAGGCGTGCCACAGGGTCGTTTCAGATGTCAAAGCGCACCCCTTGCGCCAATGGCAATTCCGCCGAGTAGTTCACCGTGCAGGTCTGGCGGCGCATATACCCTTTCCACGCGTCAGAGCCGCTTTCACGCCCGCCGCCCGTTTCCTTTTCGCCGCCAAATGCCCCGCCGATCTCTGCGCCAGACGGGCCGATATTGACATTGGCGATCCCGCAATCAGACCCGGCAGCCGACAGGAATGTCTCCGCCTCGCGCAGGTTCAGGGTGAAAATGCACGATGACAGGCCTTGCGGCACGTCGTTTTGCATCTCGATGGCGTCTTCCAGCGTTTCATAGCTCATCACATACAGGATCGGCGCAAAGGTTTCCTCGCGCACGCACTCGGTCTGGCTGGGCATTTCGACCAATGCAGGCGTGACATAGGCCCCGCCCTGCGGCACCGCGTCTGACACGCTTTCGCCGCCATGCACGGTCCCGCCATCGGCGCGGGCACGGTCCAGTTGTTCCAACATGCGCGCCCGCGCGCCATTGTCGACCAATGGGCCAACCAATGTGCCCGACGCGCGCGGATCACCCACAGGCAGCGTGGAGTAGGCGGCTTTCAGTTTCTCGACCAGCCCTTCGCGGATCGATTCGTGCACGATCAGGCGGCGCAACGATGTGCAGCGCTGCCCGGCAGTGCCAACGGCGCTGAAGACAATCGCGCGCACTGCCATGTCCAGATCCGCCGAGGGGGCCACGATCATGGCGTTGTTGCCGCCCAGTTCCAGAATCGGGCGCCCGAACCGCGCCATGACCTTTGGCCCGACAAGGCTGCCCATGCGGGTGGAGCCGGTCGCAGATACAATCGGCACATCGCGGCTGTCCACCAGCGCGGCCCCGATCTCTGCCCCGCCGATCACCAACTGGCTAAGCCCTTCGGGCGCGTCCCCAAACTTGGCCAGTGCGCGTTCCAGACAGAGATGCGCAGCCATCGCAGTCAGGGGCGATTTCTCAGAGGGTTTCCAGATGATCGGATTGCCGCAAACCAGCGCCAATGCGGCATTCCAAGACCAGACAGCCACAGGAAAATTGAACGCCGAGATAATCCCGACTGGCCCCATCGGGTGCCACGTTTCCGCCATACGGTGGCCGGGGCGTTCCGAGGCAATGGTCAGACCATAAAGTTGCCGGGACAGGCCGACTGCGAAATCGCAGATATCAATCATCTCCTGAACTTCGCCCAAGCCTTCGGATGTGATCTTGCCAGCATCTAGCGTGACCACGGCCCCCAATTCGGCCTTTGCCGCGCGCAATTCCTCGCCGAACAGGCGGACCAACTCGCCACGGCGCGGTGCGGGAACATTACGCCACTGGCGAAAGGCGATTTGAGCGCGCGCGATGATGGCGGGCATTTCGGCGGGGTCGGTTTCGTGCAAGCTCGCCACTTCGGCCCCGTCAATGGGGGAGTAGACGGCCAGTGTGCCACCTGTCAGTGCTGCCTCATTCAGGCCAGCGGCGGCCAGAAATTCTATATGTGTCATGGTGTTAACTCCTTCATCTGTGACGTGGCGACCCTGTGCGGCATGCAAGCCACAATGGCCGCGACGCCCTGCGCGTCTGCCGCGCCCTGTGCATTTGTGTCTGTCCCGTCTTGTGTCGCGGGCAAACCCTGCGCCATGTTCAGCATCCACACTGACAAATGACAAGGGCAGATATGCGGCCTGCGCTGTCGGGCATGATCTCTCACGCCGCGCCCCGGCGGTGTTTCTGGCAAAGGAGCGTGCGGTGTAAGTCCCCGTGCTATTCCCGACGAGGGGGGTGTAGTTGTTCACCGCAAGGAATCGCTGCGCGTATCCGTTGGCTTATCGCGGGGAAAAGCTCAATCGCGCACCACATAGACAGACTGTTTTGCATGTCGCACCACTCTGGCCGCATTTGGCCCAAGCAGGTAATCCTTCGCTTCGGGGCGGTGTGCCGCCAGAATAATCAGGTCGACTTCGAGCTTGTCTGCTGCGCGCAGGATTTCGTCGTAAATGTTCCCGTGCAAGATATGCGGGTGCACCTCGACCGAGCCGGGCACGTTTTGTTTGATCCAGTTGCGCAGCGCTTCGCCGAACTGGTGCAAGGCGGTTTGTTCAAACCCGGCCTTGAAAAAGGTTCCGACCATTGACAGGCCGAAATCGGGTAAGACGCTGACGACATGCAACTCGCCGCCCTTGATCAGCATTTCTTGCGCTTCTGCCAGCGGTTTTATCCATGAAACCGGTGAATTCAGGTCGATTGGCAACAAGATCTTTTTCGCCATGGTTCCCTCCGAATGCGGCGGTGCTTGGTGACTGCACGCACAGACTGAAGCCGCGCGTCAAATCTTATTGATCAGATTGGACATGACCCGCACCGTATAAGCAACCCTTAACTGATTTGGCGCAGGTTTCCGAAAGCAAAACACCAGAGCTTCGGGCCCGCCCCGTTCCCCGACTGCTCATGCGCAAAGGGCCGCCAATCGCGCGCTGTCTTGTCTGATATGGCGCCCGGTCAGGTAGCCATAAGCTCAATCGGCACTTTATGCCTTATGCACTTGGAAACTAGTGCAGGCCCATATTTGCATAGCCCCCCGCATTCGGTCGGCTTGGNGTCATCCTGTTTGGCGGGGCTTCAGGTTCGATACTTTCCAAGGTTCCTGTATGGACGGTGCCCCGAAGTAATACCCTTGCAGGCAGTCGACCCCCATCCGGACCAATGTTTGTGCATCTTCCGCCGTCTCGACGGATTCGGCCACAGTGAACATATCGAAATGCCGCGCGATAGATACCAAGGCCTGCACCAGTATCTGATTGTCCGCCTCATGGGCGATGTCCCGAATGAAAGCGCCATCAATCTTGACGATATCAAAGTAAAAGTCCTTCAAGTATCGGAACGCCGTATAGCCCGCGCCAAAATCGTCCAGCGCGAAACATATGCCCCGTTCCTGCATGTCCTGCATGAATAGCGTGACCATATCCGGCACAAGAATGGCCGAAGATTCCGTAATCTCGAGGATCAAACGCTCTGCGATATAGGGCGTATGGCGCAAACCGCGCTCTAGCGTGGCCAGCCATTCCGGATACCCGATCGAGCGCGCGGACATATTGACCGAGATCCGGATCGAGGGTTCCCGCGCAAGCGTGGCCAGACCCATTTCCAGTGCAAGGCAATCAATGCGCCGACCCATTTCGTTGGTTTCGACCGCATCCATAAAATCGGCTGCTGGTATGACCCGTCCCGTCGGGTCGATGATTCGGATCAGCCCTTCGTAGAAGGCGGCGCGCTTGGGCATGCGCGCCTGCACGACAGGCTGAAAGGCCAGAACGGCGCGGCGTTCATCCAGTGCCGCCCGCACCATTTTCAGCGTGTCCTTGCGCTGTTCTTCCGCAGCGCAAGACAAGGGCGAGGCATGGGCGGCATCAACAATACTGTCAGGGTTCAGGCGACGCATGGACATTAGGGCTCTCCGACGTTTTGGCTACCTTGTCTGCGATGGCTTAAGCCGCCGTTAATTCTGGGCAGGTCATTAAAATGCTCTGCTTATTTCGAGAGGAGTTGGGGCCTCGCGGTGGCTGAGGCTCTGATTGCCTTCGCGTCGGCGCAGGCGTATAGCCGTGGCGCAATTGCGTTGCTACGGGGTACTGGCCATGAACAAGAAATCGGCAAATACAATGTGGGGCGGGCGCTTCAGCGCCGGTCCAGACGCGATCATGGAGGCGATCAATGCCTCGATCGGGTTTGACAAGCGACTTGCGCCGCAAGATATCGCAGGCTCGCGCGCCCATGCCGCCATGCTGGCCGCAACCGGCATCATCAAGGCCGAGGATGCCGCCGCCATCGACACTGGTCTGGTGCAAGTGCTGGAGGAAATCGAGGCGGGCACATTCACCTTTTCAACCGCGCTGGAAGACATTCACATGAATGTCGAGGCGCGGCTGAGTGAGATTATCGGCGCCCCCGCCGGGCGGCTGCACACGGCCCGGTCACGCAACGATCAGGTAGCACTGGATTTTCGCATGTGGGTGCGCGCGCAATGCGATGCGGCCATCTCGGGGCTTGATGCCCTGATCGCAGCCTTTCTGGCGCAGGCAGAGGAGGGCGCGGATTGGGTCATGCCGGGGTTCACCCATCTGCAAACGGCGCAGCCCGTCACTTGGGGCCATCACATGCTGGCCTATGTCGAAATGTTTGCCCGTGACAAATCGCGCTTTGAAGATGCGCGCGCGCGGATGAATGAATGCCCGCTTGGTGCGGCGGCCCTTGCGGGCACGTCCTTTCCGATTGACCGGCACATGACCGCGCAGGCATTGGGCTTTGACCGGCCCACATCGAACTCGCTCGACACTGTCTCGGACCGCGACTTCGCGCTGGAATTTCTGGGCGCGTCCTCGATCTGTGCCATGCATTTGTCGCGTTTTGCTGAAGAACTGGTGATTTGGTCCTCGGCGCAATTCCGGTTCGTGCGTATGTCAGACCGCTTCTCGACCGGCTCCAGCATCATGCCCCAGAAACGCAACCCCGATGCCGCCGAATTGCTGCGCGCCAAATTGGGCCGCATCTTGGGCGCGACAGTCGCGCTGTTCACGGTCATGAAGGGGCTACCCCTGACCTATTCCAAGGACATGCAGGAAGATAAAGAACAGGTCTTTGACGCGGCTGACAACCTGATCCTCGGGCTTGCTGCGATGGAAGGGATGGTGCGTGACCTGACCGCCAATCGCGCAGCCCTCGAAGCCGCAGCCTCGTCCGGCTTTTCCACCGCCACCGATCTGGCCGACTGGCTGGTGCGCGCGCTGAACCTGCCCTTCCGCGAGGCGCATCATGTGACCGGCGCACTGGTCAAGCTGGCCGAGGATAAGGGCTGCGATCTGGCCGATCTCAACTTGGACGAGATGCAGAAAATACATGGCGAAATCACGCAGGCGGTCTATTCTGTATTGGGTGTGCAGAACTCGGTCGCCAGCCGCACCAGCTATGGCGGCACTGCACCAGAGAATGTGCGCGCCCAAGTCGCGCGCTGGAAAGAGGGGCTTTGATGAAATACGCAGCACTCGCCGTTTTGTTCGGACTTGCCGCCTGCGGGGCAGAAGCCCCCCCAACCCATCCTGACCAACCCGCCGCTGGCATCGGTCTGAGCGGTGAGGTCACGATGGGCGTGAAGACAAGACTATGAGTCCCCTGCGCCTGATATTCCTGGCCCTTGCCATCTGGGGCACGATCCATCCGATGTATTGGTTCATCACATGGTTTGTGCAGAATGAATGGTCGCTGATGGCGATGGTTGATGCGTGGCACGTCAATGCCTCGACCACTGGTCTTGTCTGGGATCTGACCATTGCGGCTGTCGCACTGACTGTGTTCGTGCTGGTCGAAACATGGCAGCGCCGCCGCTTTATCGGGCTTCTGGCCATCCCGGCCACCTTTTGCATAGGGGTGTCCTGTGGGCTGCCTCTCTACTTGTTCCTGCGCTCACGACCGGAGTGACCGGATCATTTTCTTGCGCCAAATACTCCCGCCGGAGGCTCCCGCCCTCTCTCCCTCTCCTGCCGTTTGACTGAAAGCGCCTCTGATGGACCATTTCCAATATCGTGGTGGCATCCTGCATGCCGAAGATGTGCCCCTGACCGAAATCGCCGCTGCGGTGGGCACGCCGTTCTATTGTTACTCCACGGCCACGCTGACCCGTCATTTCCGCCTGTTTCAGGATGCGCTGGCGGGGATGGATCATCTGGTCTGCTTTGCCATCAAATCGCTGTCCAATCAGGCGATCCTGCGCACGCTGGGCGATCTGGGTGCTGGGATGGATGTGGTGTCGGGGGGCGAGTACCGCAGGGCATTGGCTGCGGGCATACCGGGCGCGCGCATTGTTTTCTCGGGGGTCGGCAAAACCCGCGAGGAAATGGCCTTCGCGCTGCGCAACGGCATCCGGCAGTTCAATGTCGAATCGGCCGAAGAATTGCGCGTGCTCTCGGATGTGGCGACGTCACTGGGCGCTGTGGCCCCGATCACGCTGCGCGTGAACCCGGATGTGGACGCCAAGACCCACGAAAAAATCGCCACCGGGCGCAAAGAAGATAAGTTTGGCGTCCCCATCAGCCGCGCGCGCGAGATTTATGCACAAGCCGCCGCATTGCCGGGCATTAATGTGGTGGGCGTCGATGTGCATATCGGCAGCCAATTGACAGACCTTGCGCCATTTGAAGCTGCATTTACCAAGATTGCCGACTTGACGCGCGTGTTGCGCGCTGATGGCCACACCATCCGGCGGCTGGATCTGGGGGGGGGGCTTGGCATTCCCTATACCCGCTCGAATGAAACGCCGCCCCTGCCGCTGGAATACGGCGCGATGATCCAGCGTGTGCTGGGCGATCTGGATGTCGAGATCGAGATAGAGCCGGGGCGGTTGATTGCGGGCAATGCCGGTATTCTTGTGGCCTCGGTGATCTACCTGAAAGAAGGCGAGGGGCGCGATTTCCTGATCCTTGACGGGGCCATGAACGACCTGATCCGCCCGGCGATGTATGGCGCCTATCATGATATTGTGCCGGTGGTGGAACCTGTTGCCGCAGTCGCGCAAAGCCCGGTTGATATCGTCGGACCAGTCTGCGAATCGGGCGATACCTTTGCCAAAGGGCGTGACATGCCGCCACTTGCGCCGGGTGATCTTGTCGCCTTCCGCTCCGCCGGGGCATATGGCGCGGTCATGGCGTCGGAGTACAATACGCGCCCTTTGATCCCCGAAGTTCTGGTGAAAGATGATCAATATGCTGTCATCCGGGCGCGTCCAAGCTTTGACGAGATCATTAATCGCGATACGTTGCCCTCATGGCTGTGACACCAGCAGACCTGTAATCGCAAGCGAGGGTGTATGCGCAGACGTAAAGCCAGCGAAACCAACCCAGCCCTGACGCGCGCGCTGCGCGGCACATTGACAGGGCTGTGGCTGGAGCGATTGGCCCGCGCCTTCTGGCCCTTCACGACCGTGATCTTGTTTGCGATTGCGGCACTCGGATTTGGCGCACAGGATGCTGTGCCCCCAGTCTGGGCGCTGTCGGGCGTTGTCACGACACTCGTGCTGGCGCTTGTGGCATTTGGTCTTGGTGCTTGGCGGTTGCGCATTCCCACCCGCGCCGATGCCGCTGCGCGGCTCGATGCCTCCATGCCGGGGCGACCACTCAGCGCTTTGGCGGATGAACAGATCATCGGGTCCGGTGATGACGCCTCACGCCGTGTCTGGGCCGCACATCTGGCCCGAATGCAAGCGCGACTGGCACAAGCGCGGGCCGTTCCGGGCAATCTGCGGCTTGCACAGTATGACCGGTTCGGGTTGCGCTACATCGCGATGACAGGCTTTGTGACGGCTGTATTGTTCGGTGCCCCGTCGCGCGTGAGCGAGCTTTCAGAGATTGCGCAGATACCGGGCCGCGCCGAAGCCGTGGCCCTTGGCCCGTCATGGGAAGTCTGGGTGCAACCGCCCAGCTATACCGGCCGTCCCAGCCTGTACCTCAATGAGGTGGACCGTGTCCGTCTGGACTTGCCGCAGGGCAGCCGGGTGACTGTGCGGTTTTATGGTCAAGAAGGCATCATGTCGGTGCAGGAAAGCCTGTCTGACCGGGGCGAGTACGACCCCAACGAGATGGCGCAGGATTTCGAGATTGAACGCTCGGGCCGATTGAGTGTGCGCGGCCCTGCGGGACGTGACTGGGAAGTCGTCGCATTAGTTGACCAGCCGCCAGAAGTGGCGTTGCGCGGGCGCGCCGAGCGCGAGCGTGGCGGGCTGATGCGTCAGGATTTCACCGCAACAGATGATTACGGTGTTGTCGATGGCGAGGTGCAGGTCGCCCTTGATCTTGAGAATGTCGAGCGGCGCTTCGGGCTTGCAGCGGAACCAGAGCCGCGCAGTGACATGGCCTTGTCTTTGCCGATGCCCGCTTCCGGATCGCGCGCCGAGATTGAGGATGCCTTTATCGAGGATTTCTCGCAGCATCCTTGGGCCAATCTGCCTGTGACAATCGCGCTGCAAGTGGAAGATGCGCGCGGTCAGACCGCGACAACCGGCGCGACAGAGATGGTCCTGCCCGGACGGCGGTTCTTTGACCCGACAGCGGCTGCGGTGATCGAAATGCGGCGTGATCTGCTGTGGACACGCGAAAACGCGCGGCGCGTTGGTGAATTGATGAAGGCCATCGGGCACAGGCCGGAAGAGGCCTTCCGCTCGGTCGAGGCACGCATCCGCTTCACCGAAACGCGCGAGATGTTGCTGGCCAGCCTAGATCAGGGCGAAATGGATGGCACCCTGCGTGACGAATTGTCGGAAAAATTGTGGGATTTGGCCGTCTTGCTGGAAGAAGGCGAGTTGGCCGATGCGCGCGAGCGGTTGCGTCGGGCGCAAGAGCGGCTGGATGAAGCGGTGCGCAGTGGCGCAGATCCCGCCGAAATCGCGGAATTGATGGACGAGTTGCGCGAAGCGATGCGCGATTACATGCGCCAGCTTGCAGAGCAGCCGCGCGAACGTGGCGAGCCGCCGATGGATGGCGAAAGCATGGAAATCACGCAAGACCAGATTCAGGACTTGCTCGACCGTATTCAGGAGTTGATGGAAGAAGGCCGCATGGACGAAGCGGCAGAGCTTCTGGCACAGTTGAACGAGTTGCTTGAGAATTTGCAGGTGGCTGAAGGTGAGGGCGGCGAAGGCATGCCCGGCGATCAGGCAATGGAAGGACTGGGCGAAACCCTGCGCGACCAGCAAAACCTGTCTGATGACACGTTCAACGAGCTTCAGGATGAATTCCGCAACGGCGACGAGTCCGCCGAGGGCGAGCAAGGCGAGGGCGAAGGTCGGGGCGAAGAGCTTGGAGAGCGTCAGCGCGGGTTGGCCGATCAGTTGCGTGACCAGCAATTGCAACCCCTTCCGGGCGAAGGAACGCCCGAAGGCGATGCCGCACTCGAAGCGCTGGAGCGCGCGCAGCGCGCGATGGAAGAAGCCGCAGAGGCCCTAGAGAATGGCGAAACGGGCGAGGCCCTGAGTCGGCAGGCCGACGCGATGGAGGCCATGCGGGACGGCATGCGTGCGATGAACGAGGCCCGCGCGCAGGATCAACGCGACCAGCAAGGTGATCAGGCCAGCAATGAGGGCGGTGATGGCAGCAACCGCGACCCGTTGGGACGCGACCGGAATGAGGGTGGCGAAGTCGGGACCGAGGATGACCTGTTGCAAGGCGAAGACGTCTATCGCCGCGCGCAGGACCTGCTGGAAGAGCTGCGCCGCCGCTCGGCAGAGTTGGAGCGCCCCGAGGCCGAACTGGATTACCTGCGCCGGCTTCTGGACCGGTTCTGACCTGCTGTGACGAGGAGCCTGTGCAACAGGGCGCGCAGTCGCGGCAGTGACAAGATGCCGAAAGCCTGACCAAGAAAAAGCCCCGCCAGNCTGGCGGGGCTTTGAAATTCTGCTGGGGTGTGGCGAAGATCAGTTCTTNGCGTAGAATTCCACCACAAGGTTTGGTTCCATCTGAACCGGATAGGGAACATCGCCAAGTGCAGGCATACGCACGAAAGTCGCGGTCAGCTTGGAGTGATCGACTTCCAGATAGTCGGGCACGTCACGTTCTGCCAGACCAACAGCTTCCAGAATGATGGCCAACTGCTTGGACTTGTCGCGGATTGCGATGACATCGCCTTCTTTGACGCGGTAGCTTGGAATGTTCACGCGGGTTCCGTTCACGGTGATGTGCCCGTGGTTGACGAACTGGCGCGCGGCAAAGACTGTCGGCACGAATTTCGCACGGTAGATCACAGCATCAAGGCGACGCTCCAGCAGGCCGATCAGGTTTTCACCAGTATCGCCCTTGATACGCTCGGCTTCGGCAAAGATGCGGCGGAACTGCTTTTCGGTCAAATCGCCGTAATAGCCCTTCAGCTTTTGCTTGGCGCGCAGCTGGGTGCCGAAATCCGACATTTTGCCCTTGCGGCGCTGGCCATGCTGGCCGGGGCCATATTCACGACGGTTCACAGGGCTTTTTGGACGGCCCCAGATATTTTCGCCCATGCGGCGGTCAAGTTTGTATTTGGCAGACGTGCGTTTGGTCACGGCTGATCTCCTTCGGTTGCAGCCCCCGACGGGGCAATATGAAGGGCGTTGTCCTCTCCCGCTTGTGGCGGGCGACAGGCGTCCTTTTGCAAGGGCCCCCAACACCAATGATATCCAAGGCGCAGAAGCACCACAGATTGCGCGCTTATACAGAGCGCGCAGGTGGTGTCAATGCAAGCTGTCGCTCAGGCGGCCAGAAGGGCCGCTTCGGCCAGATTCAGGCAGCGGCGCGCGGTCGGGCCATAACTTTCCGGCGCGGTCACCCAGTTTTCACACACCTGCCGCAAGGCGCGCTTGTGCTCGCGCAGGGTCTGCGCCGGGGCCAGTGCCGGGTGGAAGCTTTCGGTTGGCACGCCATTGGCATAGATGATCTGGTGTTCTTCCAGCAGCAAATGCCGGTAACAGATGCCATGAAGCGCCGGATCTTGCGTGATGGTCTTGTAATTGATCAAGTCGCTCGCACGGACCAGCACTTCTTCGCAGCCAAACAATGCGCGCGCCTGTGCCCCGCTGACAACGATCCTGTGTCCGGGCGAGACGCACAGATCGTCACTCGGCATCCCGTCTTCCAGTGCCCCGCGCCGCAGCCGGATGGGGCGCAATTGCGGATGGCGGCGCAGTGCCGGTCCCGACAGCATGCTCTGGCCAAGCCAGAGCACCGGTTGCGGGCCGTTGTCGCGTGTCATGATCTTGTCACCAACCTTGAGCAGAGCGACTGGCCGCGCCCCTTGCGGTGTTGCAATCAGTGTGTCGGACGCAAAGCAGATCACATCTTGCGACGGGTTTCGCGCAGCGCAGGGGGCCGGCCGGTGATGGGTGATCCAGCAGGTCTGGCCTTGCGGTGGCATCGGGCCCTCAAAGATAACAAGCGTTTGCTGTCCAGTGTTGGCAATGCGGGCCGGATAGCTTGCAGACCCGTCGGTCACAGTGAACCCGCCAGCGGGTGGCCCCGCGAAATCTTCAACACCTGATGGTCGGGGCAGGGCACCGCTAAGTCGTTGCGCGATTGCGCGCGCATTCTCTCGGATATCATGATTTTCAATCGGTGCAGGCAAAGGTAAAACTGATTGCTGGCCATCAAGGCGGATCGCCGCACCCCGCCACTGCCAGCTCGCCCCGACACGCAACCATGAGGGGTCTATTCCTGTTGCGCCGTCAATCTGCGTCATGTCCCAGCTTATCGCGAACACGCCGCCTTGCGGTATTGCCATTGTCATGCCAGCCTCGTCTGTGCTGCTTTTACAGTGCAGCTTGCGCAGACAATAGCAAAATTTTGTCAAGAAAACCAGTGGTTATATCATCAGCGGCGGGCGCATGCGTTCGGGCACGTGTGATTTTTCAAGGCCAGCCATGCGTGAGCGCCGCCATCACGGCCTGTGTACGGTTATTCACCCCCAAGCGTCGGCACAGGGTTTTCACATGCAGCTTTATGGTCGGCTCGCTCAATTCCAGAATGCGGGCAATTTCCTTGTTGGTCTTGCCATCACATAGCGCCTTTAGAACCTCGTTCTCGCGCGTGGTCAATTTTGGGCGCTGAGGCATATTCGGGGCGGCGCAGAGTTGCCCTTCGCTTTGAGGGTCAGTGTCTGTCAGCAGATCGACAGGAACATACCGCTCTCCCAATGCCATAAAGCGTATGGCGTTCAAAAGTGATGATGCGGTCATGGACTTGTGCAAAAACCCCTGTACACCCATCAAAAATGCCCGCTCGACCGCAGCGCGCGGGGCCATGCCAGAAAATAGTGCGACGGGAGGCGAATCGGGCATTTTGAGGATGGCGTCCAGCCCTTCCAAGGCGTTCATGCCCGGCATACTGTAATCAAGCAGCACCAGATCGAATTGCTCGGCACGCGCAAGGATTTGCGTTGCTTCGTCAATGTCGCCTGCGGTGACAATCTCAATATCGTGTTCCTGCTCTAGGAATGAGCAGAGTGTGTCACGCAAGAGCATATGATCGTCGGCAATCAGAAGTCGCATATAATGTGCCCTAGCTAGACCCTAATGTGTCGTCCGCAGCTTTGTGTAATGAGATAGTGTTTCCAGTACTGACGCTGCATCAGCCCGGTGCAAAACTATGTCGTTTTCATTTTGCGCGGAAGGTGTTGCAAAATGCAACGATCCATCAGCAGCTGTCAAGATGACCGGAATGGATAATTCTGCCTGTCGGAAGCTTTTCGCCCATGCGTCGACAGTGGGCGTTGCTGTGTTGGCTTTTACGACGATAACATTCCAGTTACCGGGGTCATCCCGCACGGCGGCAATCGCTTCTTGCGGGGTCGCACAACTGGCAACTTCGGCGCCAGCGCTTGACAGCAACTTTGACATTTCTGCCAAGGCCGTCTCATCGTCGCCAGCAAGCAAGACATTAAGGCCAACAAGGGACGGTGTTTCTTCGACGCCTGCCGCTACCAATTCCGGCGCGCTTGCTTCGGATGCGATTGGCCAAAAAACCTGCACACGCGTCCCTTCGCCCGGTTCTGACTGAACACGCAACGCTGCTTTGTTGGACAGCAGAATGGCGGACACGATGCTCATGCCCAGCCCAGTGCCATGTTCACCTTTGGTCGAGAAATAAGGATCAAACATCGTTTTTTTCAATTCTGTGCTTAAACCAATGCCGGTGTCGCAGACTTCTAACAGCGTATAACGATGCTCAGGCCAGAAAGTTCCCACATCGAGTGGAAAATTATCTTCCGGTGCCTCAAGGCGGTGCACGTGCACACTGATCTGTGCACGCGGGCATGTTCCAAGCGGCAACGCATCGCGGGCATTGATCATCAGATTGATCAGAACCTGCATCAATTCAGTCTGATCGCACAGTATGTTGATCGGATCGTCTGGCATTGTGAGCGTCAGTTCTGCGTCGCCCCCTAGGCTGGGGCGCAACAAGTCGGTGGACTGTTTTACAATCGGGCGTATGTCCCTGACGCTGCGCTGCGCTTCGCGCCTTGAAAGTTTGCTCATGTTCTTCAACAAAGATAAAATCTGTGCGCTCGCAGACTCAATCCGCGCAAGGCTTTCGTGGTTTGTATGTCCCAAATCTTGCTTCATGGCCTCGATCGTATGCATAATCACAGCCATAAAGTTGTAGATGTCATGCGCCAATCCCCCAGCAAGCTGCGCGATCTGCTGGCGGCTTTGGGCGATATGAAGTTGCTCTCGCAGCAGCGCATTGTTTTTTTCGCTGGCTTTGCGCGCTGTAATTTCGCGTGCGATTGTCAAGAATGTGCCGTCGCTCTGGACCCATATCGACATGTCAAAATATCGGTCGGCAGCGTTCTGTTGCGGAAAGGCAACTTCGCCATTCCACTGCCCCTGACTGTAAAGTTCGGGCAATATCTTGGCAAATTGATCCCTCAGAGGCTGCGGGTTGATATCGTGCCATGTCAGCGTCTGGATCGGGGTATCGGCAGATACACACATGACACGCCGCATCGTCGAATTCATGTAGGCAATGTGGCCATCCGGCTGGGTGATGGCGATGCCATCATCCGATAGGTCCATCGTGCTGATCCGTTCACGCAAAGCGCGCGCTTCGGCCAGTTTATGCAGGCTGACATCGCTGGCGACGATCATATACCCCTGAACTTCACCTTCTGCATTGGTCAAGGATTGCATATTCAAATCAATCCAATAGGGTAGTCCGGTCCAGCTTGTGGCGGCGACGTCCTGCTTGAATTGGTCAAACTTCTTGAGCTTGTGGCGCAGATCATCCGCTGCGCCACTGTCCGAGGTGTCGAGGCGCAAGAGGTCGACAGGATCGCGCCCTAGTGCTGCGTCCAGCGAGATGCCGGTTCTTGCGATAGCGGCAGGGTTCATCCATGTGACCCGCTGCCTTTCATCCGTCAGCATGATCAGGTTGCTGGACAGGTCGGCCATGCGCCCGAGCAAGGGCAAATGGTGTGTCTGCTCGTAGCTTTCCGTCACATCGCGCACAACGAACAGATATCCCTGTGACCGGCGTGAACCGGAAGCGCCGCGTCTGGTCGCATGCAAAGCAAATCGCTTGGCGCGGCCATCAATATTGATCGAGTAGCTCAGTGTTTCGGACCAGCCGCTGGCATCGACCTGCGCCATTGCCTTGCGCGAGATTGCTGCCACATGCGGGGGTAGAAACTGTTCGGGGGGGCGGCCAATCACCTCTTCCGGGGCAAGCGCAAGGATTAGTGGCGGGCTTTGATGAAAGCCGACAACGACGCCATGGCGATCCGTTTCCAAAAGCAGTTCGGGCAATGCTCTGACCATAGACGATATTCTGTCAAGCGCGGCCTGCAGGTCTGTTTCAAGACGGGCTTGGTGGCGGACTTGCTGGCGGTGCTTCAGCGCCGCACTCAGGCTGGCGGCAAGGCTTCGGATCAAGGCGCAGTCGCACGCGTCGAATTCCCTTGCTTCGCGGCAGAAATCCAGCCCGACAAACCCCGAGATGTCATCCGCGCTCCAGAGCGGGGCCGCGATCATGGATTTGATGTCTTGCTGCACCAGAACATTGTGCATTTCGGACCCGGCAGGAACAGTGCTGGTATCCGCGAGCGCAAGCATTCCGTCACGACGAAAGGCATCCCAGAACATAGCCCCAGCATAATAGGGGGTAACCTTCAGATCTTCCTGTACGGGCTTTATTCCTTGGGCGACCCATTGATGCGTGTTCTCGACGAACATCATATCTTTGATCATAAACAGAAAGGCGCGATCGGCGTCATGGGCCTGCGCAATCATCTTCAACACCGCGGCGATTTCTGTGTCCAGTCGGGCATTGGAGCTTTGAAGCAGCAAGGTTTGCGCTTCTGCAAGGGCGATCACGGGGTCAGATGTCGCGGTGCGGTTCACGGCGTTGGCACTAAAGCGCATCTCAATGTCCTGTTTTCTGGGCCGACTTCGGAGGCGAATGGGTAACATATTCCATTATGCAGCCGACTATTTGAAAAATCCTGATGAAAGCGCGCCGCATAGTCTGGTTTTCTGGACGATGTGCCTCTATTTTGCCACTCGGAATGATAACTAAGAGGTCGAACCGTGGACGACAAGCACGATGGGCGCATGACAAAAGAAGGAATCCGCCTGCATGAGGGGTCGGATTTCGCGGGCATGCACAAGGCTGGTCGGTTGGCCGCAACGATCCTTGATGAAATTGCAGAACATGTCTTTCCCGGGCAGACCACGGCTGAAATCGACCGGATCATTACCGAAAAGGTCGCGGCCGCCGGGGCAGAGTCTGCCACAATTGGCTACCGGGGCTATCAGCATGCAAGCTGCATTTCGGTAAACCATGTGGTCTGTCATGGCATCCCCGGACCAAAGGTTCTGAAACCCGGTGATATTTTGAACATTGATGTCACGGTTATCGTGGATGGGTGGTTTGGCGATACGTCGCGGATGTATGTCGCGGGTGAATTGCCGCGCAAGGCAGAGCGGCTTATTCAAGTCACGTATGATGCGCTGATGCTGGGGATCGAGGCTGTGCGCCCCGGCAATACCTTTGGCGACATCGGGCACGCGATCCAAAGCTATGTCGAAAGCCAGCGCATGTCAGTCGTGCGCGACTTTTGCGGCCATGGTTTGGGCCGTGTGTTTCATTCACCGCCCAATGTGCTGCATTATGGCCGCGCAGGGCAGGGGCCACGGCTGGAAGAGGGAATGTTTTTCACCATCGAGCCAATGGTCAATCTGGGGCGGCCTGAAACCAAAATTCTGGGCGATGACTGGACAGCCGTTACACGCGATAAATCTTTGTCTGCCCAGTTCGAGCATTCGATTGGCGTGACGTCCTCCGGATTTGAGCTGTTTACCCTGTCTCCGACGGGTCGGTTTCATCCAACTTGGGCGTGAATATGTCTTGTTCCTCAGGGTCGGAATTCTCGGCTTCGGCGTTGCGCATTTCCAGCGTCGCGTTCAAAACAGCACCCAGAAGCACAGCATAGGCAGAAATATAAAACCACATCAGCAAGGCAACCACCGCCCCGATGGAGCCATATATTTCGTTATAATTTCCGAAATTGCTGAGATAATACGAAAATCCGGCCGAAACGCTGACCCAAAGACCCATCGCGGCCACAAGGCCGGGGTTTAAAACTGCGGTTGAGTTGTCAGACCGGTTTGGCCCGATGCGGTAGAATACCCATATCCAAAGTGCAACCAGCCCCAATGACACAAACCACCGCGTCACCTCAATAAGCAGGGCTTGGACACCGATTATTGGGAAAAAAGCGAATAACACGGGTAATACCAATATTGAAAGCAGGGCCACCACGCCCACGATCAGCATTCCCAAGGTAATCACCGCCACACGCAATGCGTGTGAAACACCTGATCTGCGCGGTGTGCCGTGAATGGCGCATAGGCCGATCAGCATTGCGTCTACGCCGCGCCGTGCCAGAAAAAGTGCGACAAGAATTGAAATTGCACTTGTCCATCCCAGCACGCCTTCGCTTGCCCAAACGATCCGCGTGATCTGATTGCTCATCAAGGTAAATGCCGCAGGCGGAACCAAATCTTGCAGCAATGCAAGCTGATCCTGAATCATCAGCGGGTCAGCAAAAACGCCGAAAACTGACACTAGCGCAGCAATGCCGGGGAATACCGCCAGAAGTGCAAAAAAGGCGACTCCGGCAGAGAGTAGCCCTATATTGCGGGCGTTCATAGCTTTGTACATATCCATTACAAAGCGGAATGACGCCCGAAACTTTGGCATACGTTTAATCAAATACTCAGGTCGTCCAGTGTTTTACCCGATTCCAGCGCAGCAATGACCCATCTTGGCTTGCGCCCGCGCCCTGTCCAGGTCTGTGATCGATCAGCAGGGTTGGCATATTTTGGCGCAACAACCGCGCGCGTTGCTTTTACACTCTTGCCAAAAAGCTGATCCATTGTGAACCCGTGCTGGCGCGCAACGGCTTCTGCTTCGGCAAGGGCTTTCTTGCGGGCGCGATCTTCATATGAATCAATCGCTTTAGTTACGTCTTTATGAAGTTTCTTTAATTCGTCTAACGATAATGTGCTAAGGTCCATCTTACTTACTCCTGCATGTAACGATACTCTTGATCTGCACACTATAACATTAAATTCTGCAAGTGAAAAATCAATATTCGGGTGACATTTCTAATAGGATACACCTTTAGTATGATCTTCATTTCTCAAATGACTCGCAATCTGCTCAAATGGAACACACCACTCTCGAGGGGAGTTCCAGTATTCACATGCACGTGACACGATAGGGTGGCCTTGAAATTAGCCAAATTCTAATTTCGCACCGCTAAGATGTGCTTGGCATACGATGCTAATATGCATTTCATTTGCCCTGCCTGCGACCATGCATCGCTGCGTTCTGACCCGATGCGCAGGCGCTCGTGGTCGCGCGGCAGTTTCAACGCAAGAAATGCTGTGAAATTCTTTCTTTTCCCTGCGCGCTGGTCTATCTCTCGGCCCATGACATTCTGGAACCGGACCCGCGCATGACCCGCACCGACAATCCCGCCGACCCTTTCAAGAAGGCCCTCTCCGAGGCCGCGCGCACGATGGCGGATGCGCGGGACATGACAGTGACCTATTCGGTCGATCCACCGGGGATGAGTGGCGATGCCATGCGCCTGCCGCAGATCACGCGCCGTATGACGCGTGATGAAGTGTTGTTGGCGCGCGGCACGGCTGACACGCTTGCCCTGCGGCACCGCTACCACGACACCGCGCTCCATGCGCGTTACATGCCCCAGGGCCAGATGGCGCGCGACCTGTATCAGGCGATGGAGGAAGCCCGCTGCGAGGCCGTTGGCGCCCGCCATATGCCCGGCACATCCAAGAATATCGACGCACGCATCGCCCATGAGGCCACGCGCAAAGGGTATACCCAGATACGCGACCGACAGGATGCGCCCTTGTCGGTTGCCGCATCCTACATGATCCGCCAACTTGCAACAGGCCGCGAGTTGCCAGAGGGCGCAGGCCACGTGCTGGACCTGTGGCGCGGTTTCATCGAGGAACGCGCAGGCGGCACATTGGACGGGTTGGAGAAAGTCTTGACTGATCAGGGCGCGTTCGCGCGCTTTGCCCGCAAGATGATCGAAGATCTGGGCTATGGCGACCAGCTTGGTGATGACCCCGATGAGACGGGCGATGAGGATGATGCCAGCCAAGACGACACCGAAGATCAGGCAGAGGAGCCAGAGAACCCAGACAGCGAAGGGCAGGACGAGCAATCGGATGAGGACAGCTCGGAAGACAGCCCTGCGCAGGACAGTGCACAGGCAGATGTGGCGCTGGATGACGATTCGGATGACGAAATGTCCGATGAAACCCAAATGCCCGAGGCCGACGCCCCCCTAGAGCCACCTGCACCGCCCCCCCATTCCGAAGCCAGCGCCGATTACAAGGTGTTCAGCACCGCATTCGACGAAGAGGTCCGCGCCGAGGATCTGGCCGAACCGGCGGAACTGGAACGCCTGCGCGCCTATCTTGATCAACAGTTGGAGCCGCTGAAAGGCGCTGTGTCGCGGCTGGCCAACAAGCTGCAACGCCGCCTGCAAGCGCAACAGAACCGGTCATGGCTGTTTGATCTGGAAGAGGGGATTCTCGATGCTGGCCGCTTGGCGCGTGTCGTTGCAAACCCGACCACACCGCTGTCGTTCAAACAGGAAAAAGACACCGAGTTTCGTGATACGGTGGTCACGCTGCTGCTGGACAATTCCGGCTCTATGCGGGGGCGGCCCATCTCGATTGCGGCGATCTGCGCCGATGTTCTGGCCCGCACGCTGGAGCGGTGCAATGTCAAAGTCGAGATACTTGGCTTCACCACCCGCGCATGGAAAGGCGGGCAATCGCGCGAACGCTGGCTGCAAGACGGGCGCAGCCTGCAACCGGGGCGGCTGAATGATTTGCGCCATATCATCTATAAGCAGGCCGATGCACCTTGGCGGCGCGTGCGCCCCAATCTGGGGCTGATGATGAAAGAGGGCCTGCTGAAAGAGAATATCGACGGCGAAGCGCTAGAATGGGCGCATCGGCGCATGATGGCCCGGCCAGAGGCGCGGCGCATCCTTATGGTTATTTCCGATGGCGCACCGGTCGACGATTCCACGCTATCCGTGAATGCCGCGAATTTCCTTGAAAAACACCTGCGCGATGTGATCGCCATGGTCGAGCGGCGCAAAGCGGTCGAGTTGCTGGCAATTGGCATTGGCCATGACGTGACACGCTATTACGAACGCGCAGTCACCATTACGGATGTCGAGCAACTGGCCGGAGCGATGACCGAACAACTGGCGGCCCTGTTTGACAAAGACCCCCGCGCCCGTGCGAGATTCCGAGGGATCAATCGCGCGCGGTAAATCCGTGCCGCCTCCTGCGGTGAACATGACTGCGACGGGTCATGGCGTTTGATCCTTAAGTTTTGCGAACAGCACGCGGCCCATGATCCGCGTCATCAGCGCAGGCGCAATACGGCCCAGCAGGGCCGCCAGCTTCGCGGAATTGCCCGGCAACAGCACGAAGCGCCCGCGCGGCGCATCAAGCACGATCTGCGCCACCAGTTCCGGCGCGATCCTGCGATCTGCGCGCGCACCTTTCGGGGCATATTTTGTGGCATGGGGCGTGTCCATCGGGCCGGGACATAGCAGATGCACGGCTACGCCCGCGCGGTTCATGGGCTTGCGCAAGGACCGCGCGAAGGCGGCCAGCCCATCCTTGCTGGCCCCGTAACTTGCCGCACCCGGATAACCGGTAAAGCACGACAATGACGCGACAAAAACCAGTCGCGCCGCCCCTGCAAAACCACCTTGCTGATGCAGCAGCAAACTGAGCTGCATTGGCGCATGCAGATTGACGCGGCTGACCTGTTGGTGGGCATCTGGCGAAATGGTTTCAAAGCGCCCTGTGGCACTTATTCCCGCACTCAGAACCGCCAGATCATAGGGGCCGTGCTGTACCAGTTCCAATGCGATCTGGCCCCATGTTGCGGGGTCGGTGGCAGACAGATCGTGGCGCAGCCACGTTACTGTCGGGGGCAGACCGGCCGGGCGGGCATCCAGATCAATCACGCTTACACTGTCGCCGCGCGCAACGCAGGCATGCAGCAATGCCGCACCCAGCCCGCTGGCTGCCCCTGTCAGCAAAATGTTCATCGCGCACTCCTCGCCAGTTTTCGCCACAGCATGTTGCGGCCCACTTGCGCGAAGGACACGACTTGCCGGTCCGCCCCGCGCGGGGCGTTCAGCCTGTCCAGCAAAGTCATCGCCACAGCGCGCGGTGACAAGAACAGGCTGTCCATCATGTCGCGCGGGCGGCCTGCGCGTTCTGACATGCCGGTTGCGACCGGGCCGGGATGCAGAACCCGCACGCGAACCTGCCCGCGCCATTCTTCGGCCAAGGCACGCCCGAACCCATCCAGCGCGCCCTTGCTGGCGGCATAGACTGGCATCCCCGCTGCACCCTTATGCGCGACAGACCCGATCAGCCCCAATGTTCCATCTTGCAGCTTGGGGCATAGCGCCTGCGCAAGCTGTAGGTTGGTATCAAAGTTGATCTGAAGAACCTCTGTCATCTCTGCCGCCGTCTCGGCCTGCAAGGGGCGATATCGCCCGGCACCTGCATTCAGAATCGCAAGGGGCAGCGTGCCTGCCACCTGCTGCGCGGTCCAATCCGTGATCTGCAAGGCGGCACCCGGTTGGTTCAGGTCCACTTGCAGATAGGCGCAATCGGGGTAATCGTTGGGCAATTCGTGCAAGGGCCTGCGCCCCGTTCCCAGCACCCGGTAGCCCCGCACGACCAGCTCTTGCGCCAGCGCCAGTCCCAACCCATGCGAGGCCCCTGTCAGCAGGCAGATTTTTTCTGACATTGTTAACTCTCCCCACGGCCCCGCGCATCGCGCTTTCTCGCCTTATATGCACCCCGTCAAAGATGTGACAGAGGCGGGCAAGGTCAATGCGCTTTCTGGGACACGCCTTGTCACGACACTTCTCATACCTTCTGATCCTTGATGGCGCGGCTTTCTGCGCCATTATTACCGCATGTTCATTCTCAGCCCCGACACAGTTGCCAATCGCACCGCCCTCGATATCCGCTGGTTGCCCCGGCGGTTTCTGGGGCGCACCTTCCTTTGGCCCCGGCAGGGGGGCTGGCGGCTGTGCCTGCGCGTCGTGTTTGAGACGGAAGTGCTGCGCTATGCGCTTGCGTTGTTACCCTTCGTAATTGCCGCACTGGTCTGGCAAGACTACGCGATCATCATCGCAAAAGCTCCGATCCTGATGCTGATAGCGATCTATCTGGTCGAAGCACGGCTGCTGCGCGCCACGCCTGCGCAGCGCGCGACCTTGGTGTCTGAGGCGCAGGCAGATAGCGGCCTGGATATGCTGCGCGCACGGGCGCGCGCCATTCTGACCAAGATCGCCGCGCGGCGCGGGCTGGAAACGGGCTGCCTGCATCTGGTGGTCGAGCAATCCGACCTGCTGCGGGTCGCGCCACTGTCGCTGGTATCTGTTCAGTCGGAGGAGGGGCCGGAATTGTTGGCGCTGGATGCGCGAGAGCGCGCCTTGATCGAAGACACGCTTTTCGCACCCCCCCTGACCGAGCGCGCCTTGCAGCGCATCGGGCTGGCCCGCAAGATCGAGATACATGATGTGAGTTTTGCTCCTGCCCAGATATCGGCCCATGCGCGCATGGCGGCCCTTATGGCCGCGCGCTCAGCGGGCGAGTGACAGCACATGCCCAAAGGGCATGGCGCGGGGCTGCGCATCGGGGCTGGCCCAGATTACAGGGCAGTTTGGGGCGCGCGCGCCTGCGGGGCCGTCAAGATCGCTCAGCACGATCAGAACTGACGCGGCCAGATGGCTGGCATGTGCCAGAACCGGACGGAAATCCGTGCCGCCCCCTTGCGGAAGGTCCAGCGTGGCGAAGGTCTGACGCCAGTTGGCGGGGTCGAGCGGGATCTCGCTCTGGATATCCGCGTCAAATATCAGAAGTGTCACGTGGGCTTGCAGGCGTCGGGCAATGCCGCTGGCCTCGGCCATCAACCGGCGTAACACCTCTACAGGGATCGAACCGGAGCAATCCAGCGCCACCACAATCGCGGGGCTGGCTTGCGGTGCTTGCAGGCGGGGTTGCCAAGGGGGCAGGGCTGCGCCTGATTGCACAGCAAGACCTGCCTGCGCCAGCCACCGCCGCGCGGGGCGCGCGCTGCTTGGCGCAGGCTTTTGCAGCATGGCGCGCAGCAATAGCCGACGCAGCACCACTTCCCACGGGGTATGGGGTTGCGGCAGGTCAGCCAGACGCAACCCAAGCGCGCCCAAACCCACACCCGCCATGCGCCCTGCGGACAGCGCGCGCGCCAGATGCGCGCGCCAGTCGCCTGTATCGCTGTGATCTGGCGCAGAACTGTCATCCGCATCCGCAGGGGTGAAATCAGGCTGAAACCCTTGGTCTTGTGCATGGGCGCGCGCCGTGGCGGCGGTGTCGCGGCGCGCATTCCTGCCCCGCCCCCCGCTGGTGCCGCTCTGCACAAGGCGATGATACAGCCGCTCTGCATCCCATTCGGCCAGCAGGTTTTGGGCGTCCGGTTCTGTGCCAATCGACTGCATCAGGCGCGACAGTGTCAGCGCAGGGCGGGGCAGGGCATGGCCTGCGGCCAGCAGCGCTTCGTTTATCAGCGCGTCGCAGCCGATCTGCCACAGGTCCGGCGCGAAATCCGGCCCAAGCCGCTCGGCCATCGCCTGCATCCGGCCGGGATGTTGCAGCGCCACATGCAGGATATGATGGCCCGCAAGCCCGATCTGCTCATGTAAGGGCAGCGCCTCAAACCCTGCGCCATAGCGAATTTCATCCCCCCATGTTGCAGCCAAAGGGGTATCGTCATCATCGCGATGCCGGCACCAAAGCGAGAGTGCCGCCAGTGCAGGGTCTGCTTCGGTCAGGGCCTGCAAGGCGGCGGTCGCGCGTTTTGTGTGGCACAACTCAGCCAAGGCCCGCAGCGCCGCGTTCGCTGGCATAGGCCGCATAGGCGGGCGAGCTCAGAAATGCCTCTTGCCAGCCATGGTCCAATGCTTTGGCGATCAGCAATTCAAACCCATGCGTGCCAAGCTCCGCCAGCGGCATGGCCGCGAAGGGCGCGCCGCGCAGTTCCCCCAGCCCCCGCAATTCGGCCATGATCTCGATAATCAAGGCCAAGTTCTGCGCGTCCGCCCGTCCCACCAGCGCATAGACCAGCGCNGTCATGCCATGCAGCGATGCCGGGTAAAGNCCGGCGCGGTCCTTAGTGGCCAGCAGCGCTTCAAGCTGGACCGTAGCGGCGATATCTTCGGCAATCAGGCGAAACTCTGCCGCGACATTTTCGCCAAGCACGCCCGCAAGGGCGATGTTGCGCAAACCCCGATCCTTGATCGTGCCCATCAGCGCCGAGGCGCGCGCCCAGGATCGCGGCGTACAGGCAATCATCTCACCCCGGCGCAAGGCGTCTTGCGTGGTATCAAGGCAGTCCGGGCGCGTACGGATAAAGGCAATCACCGCAGGGTCCAGCGCATTGGGAACAGCGAAGTTGCGCAACCAGTCATCGGCATTGGCCCCAAGGCGCAGATGGATCAACCGGTCTGACAGCGCGGTTCCCATTTCATAGGCAATCGCGCCATCCTCGACCATATTGCCCGCAGCAACCAGAAAACAGCTATCAGGCAGTTTATGCGGGCCGACACGGCGTTCTTGCAGCAAGCCGTAGACTGTGGGCTGAAGATGCGGCGGTGCGGCGGTCAATTCATCCAGAAACAGAACTGACGGGGTATTCGGGTCGTCGGGCAGGTCTTCGGGCCGGAACCAGACCGTGCGCTTTGCCTCAAGATCGAAAAAGGGCAGGCCGCGCAAGTCTTGCGGCTCGATTGTGGTCAGGCGCAGGTCATACAGCCGCGCGCCGATGTCATTTGCGAATTTCTGAACGATCTCGGTCTTGCCGATGCCGGGGCTGCCATGCAGCATCCAGCTTGCCAAAAACTCGTGCGCGTTTTGCGCCTCCCAACCTGCCTGCAACAGCAAAAGCGCCTGACCTGTTGCAATAGAAGGAGTGTTAACCATGACCGACCGCGTTCCACTGATGTGCTAGGCATCAGTATCTGGCCCGGTTTCGACGTTTGGCAAGACTGTTCGCCGCGCGCCCTCTTGCGACACGGATACGCAAGAGGGCAGGCTTGGGTTCAGATGTCGAGTGTGTTCTCGCGTTCCCAGCGGCTGAAATGCGACACAAAGGAATTCCATTCCTGCCGTTTGAGCTTGAGGAAAGCTTGCGAGAATTCCTTGCCCATCATCGCCACTAGTTCGTCATCGGCCTCGTAGTCGCGCAGCGCATCCAGCAGGTTCAGCGGCAGTTTCGGCGCGCCCTCGACCTTGTGGCCTTCGGCATACATGTCGATATCCCAGCGCTTGCCCGGATCGGCCTTGGAGTGAATGCCGCTCATACCTGCCGCAATGACCACGGCTTGCAAAAGATAGGGGTTCGCCGCGCCATCCGGCAGGCGCAATTCAAACCGCCCTGGCCCCGGAACGCGCACCATATGGGTGCGGTTATTGCCGGTCCATGTGACCGAATTGGGGGCCCATGTGGCCCCTGACATGGTGCGCGGCGCGTTGATGCGCTTGTAGCTGTTCACAGTCGGGTTGGTGATCGCGGCCAAGGCACTGGCGTGTTTCATGATTCCGCCCAGGAATGCCGCGCCCTGATCCGACAGGCCCAACTCGCGGGTCGGCCCTTTGCCCTTTTCAGCGGCAAAGGCGTTCTTGCCCTTGCCCCGCCCCGGCGCATCCCAGACCGACACATGCACATGGCAGCCATTGCCGGTCAGCCCCTCGATGGGTTTGGGCATGAAGGTCGCGCGCAGGCCGTGGTTTTCGGCCACAGATTTGACCATGAATTTGAAGAAGCTGTGCTTGTCCGCGGTGACAAGTGCGTCGTCGAAATCCCAGTTCATCTCAAACTGGCCATTCGCATCTTCATGGTCGTTCTGATACGGCCCCCAGCCCAGATCGAGCATGTAGTCGCAAATCTCGCGCACAACATCATAGCGGCGCATGATCGCCTGCTGGTCGTAGCAGGGTTTCGCGGCGGTGTCGTAAGGGTCGGAAATCTGCTGGCCATCTGGGGTCAGCAAGAAAAACTCGGCCTCGATGCCGGTTTTGACATGCAAGCCCTCTTTCGCGGCCTCGGCAATCTGGCGGCGCAGCACGTTGCGCGGGGCCTGTGCGACATCCTGCCCTTCCATCACACAATCCGCCGCCACCCATGCCACTTCGGGTTTCCACGGAATTTGAATGACCGAAGCCGGGTCCGGCACAGCCAGCATGTCGGGATGCGCAGGCGTCAGGTCCAGCCATGTGGCGAAACCGGCAAATCCGGCACCATCTTCCTGCATATCGGCAATGGCCTGCGTCGGCACCAGCTTTGCGCGCTGACCGCCGAACAGGTCGGTGAAGGAAATCATGAAGTATTTGACGCCGCGCTCGGCTGCGAAATTTGCAAGATCTTGTGTCATGCTGTCCTGTCCCTGTTGGTCGCGTGTTCGATAAAGAAAGGCGCGGGCCAGAACGTTGTCTGACCCGCGTTTGATTTTAGTAAGCGGTTCCCGGTTTGCCGGGATACCAGTCTGTGCCTGCCAGCGGGATCTGGGCCATGGCCGCGGCCTCCATTGTCAGGGCGCACAGGTCTTCGGGTTCCAGATTGTGCAGGTGGTTATGGCCGCAGGCGCGCGCGATGGTCTGCGCTTCCAGCGTCATCACCTTCAGGTAGTTGCGCAAGCGCCGACCTGCGTCCACAGGGTCCAGCCGTGCCGCAAGTTCTGGGTCTTGGGTGGTGATACCAGCGGGGTCGCGGCCTTCGTGCCAGTCGTCATAGGCACCAGTTGTGGTGCCCAGCTTTTGATACTCTGCCTCCCATTTGGGGTCATTGTCGCCCAAGGCGATCAGTGCCGCCGTGCCAATCGCCACTGCATCCGCGCCCAAGGCCATGGCCTTGGCCACATCGGCACCAGTCCGAATGCCACCCGAGACAATCAACTGCACCTCGCGGTGCATACCAAGGTCTTGCAAAGCGCGCACCGCAGGGCGGATGCAGGCGAGGGTCGGCAGGCCCACATTCTCGATAAAGACATCCTGCGTGGCCGCCGTGCCGCCCTGCATCCCGTCGAGCACCACCACGTCCGCGCCCGCCTTGACCGCCAGCGCCGTGTCGTAATAGGGCCGCGTGCCGCCCACCTTTACGTAGATCGGGACGCGCCAGCCTGTGATCTCGCGCAACTCCAGAATCTTGATTTCCAGATCATCGGGGCCGGTCCAGTCGGGGTGACGACAGGCCGAGCGCTGGTCGATCCCCTTGGGCAGCGTGCGCATTTCGGCCACGCGGTCGGAAATCTTCTGGCCCAGCAACATGCCGCCCCCGCCCGGTTTNGCACCCTGACCCACGACGATTTCAATTGCATCCGCGCGGCGCAGATCATCGGGGTTCATGCCATAGCGTGACGGCAGGTATTGATAGACGAGTGTTTGCGAATGGCCGCGCTCTTCTTCGGTCATGCCGCCATCGCCTGTGGTGGTCGAGGTGCCCGCCGCTGACGCGCCGCGCCCCAGCGCTTCCTTGGCCTGCGCTGACAGTGCGCCAAAGCTCATGCCAGCGATAGTGATGGGAATGTCCAGTTTGATTGGGTTCTTTGCAAACCGCGTGCCAAGGGTGACGCTGGTGTCGCATTTCTCGCGGTAGCCTTCCAGCGGGTAGCGGCTGATGGACGCGCCCAGAAACAGCAGGTCGTCGAAATGCGGAACCTTGCGCTTTGCACCGCCGCCGCGAATATCATAAATTCCTGTGGCGGCTGCGCGCCGGATTTCGGCATTGATCGGGTTTGAGAAAGTTGCCGACTGGATCGGCACTGTCTGCGGAATACGCTTGTCGTGTTCATTCATGAGTCAGGTTTCCTCAATACGCCGCAGCATTGTCAATGTCGAAGTTATACAGATTTCGGGCTGATCCGTAGCGGCGAAATTCCTCTGGTTTGGCATCAACCCCTGCACGGTCCAGAAGATCGCGTAGGATTTCCAGATGCTCTGGGCGCATCTCTTTCTCAACGCAATCAGCGCCAAGGCTCTTGACCGAGCCGCGCACGAACAGCCGCGCTTCATAGAGTGAATCGCCCAACGCGTCGCCCGCATCGCCGCAGACCACCAGATTGCCTGCCTGCCCCATAAAGGCCGACATATGCCCGATATTGCCCTGCACGACGATATCGATGCCTTTCATCGAAATCCCGCAGCGTGACGCGGCATTGCCCTTGATGACCAGCAACCCGCCGCGCCCGGTGGCCCCGGCATACTGGCTGGCATCACCGTCAATGATAACCGTGCCCGACATCATGTTTTCGGCCACACCCGGCCCGGCCGAACCGGTGACATGCACCGTCGCCTGCTTGTTCATGCCTGCGCAATAATAGCCGGTAGAGCCGCGCACAGTCACTTCAATCGGGGCATCCAGCCCCACCGCGATGGCATGTGCGCCGCGCGGGTTTTCAATATCCCATTGCGTTGCGTTGGTCTGGTCTGTCTGCGCCTGAAGGGTTGCGTTCATGTCGCGCAGAGTTTGGGTTGCAAGATCAATCGTTTGCATGGGTCAATGGCTCCAGAAATAGACAGTTGCGGGCTCGGGTTCCCAGACGCGGGCCGCCTCAATCCCCGGCAGGTTCACTAGCGCGCGATACTCAGACCCGAAGGCCACATACTGGTCAGTCTCGGCCATGACAGCGGGTTTGCAGGCAATCGGATCGCGGACCACGCCAAAGCCATTCTTGGTGCCGACAACAAAGGTGAAAAATCCGTCAAGGTCTTCAAGGGTGCCTTCCAGCGCTTCGCCCAGTGACGCGCCGTTCTGCATTTTCCAAGTCAGATAGGCCGCGCCCACTTCGGTGTCGTTCTGGCTTTCGATCCGCACGCCTTCACGCCGCAATTTGCGCCGCCAGTTATTATGGTTGGAGAGCGAGCCATTGTGCACAAGGCATTGGTCAGACCCGGTCGAGAACGGGTGCGCGCCTTGTGTCGTGACGGCCGATTCAGTGGCCATGCGCGTGTGCCCGATCCCATGCGTGCCCGACATCGCCGCCAGATTAAACCGCGCGGCCACGTCCTTGGGCAGGCCCACGGCCTTGTAGATTTCGACATTCGCGCCATCGCTCATGACCCGCAGGCTGGGGCGCAACTCAGCAAGGGCGGCGCGGGCATGTTCGGCCTTGTCGGCAGGCAGGCTTAGAACCGCGTGGCTGTCTGCACGGCGCAAATCAACCTCGGCCCCGATCGCAGCACCCAGATCTGCCGCAAGCGTGGCGAAATCGGCATCGGCCTGATCCGATTGCACAGTGAGTTTCGACAATGCCGCATTTCCGTCCCCATAGATCGCTATCCCGGCACTGTCGGGGCCACGGTCGGTCATGGTGACCAGCATGTCCGTCAGCATCTCGCCAAGTCGTGGCTCCAGGGATTTGTCTTTCAGGAACAATCCAACAATTCCGCACATCTGTGCTGCTCCTTCTCGAATGGAAGTGTTAATCTCAGGCTTAGGTGTATCCGTGGATGAGTTCAACTTGCAAGAAACATTTTTTCCTGCTGGGTGATTATTTGCCGGATTTTTATGCAAATAACCCCGCGCAGGCGCAGAGCGAGAGCTGCGCGGGTGCGCAACATGGCAAAGCCCGCCGCGCGTCTGTCGGGCACGGAGGCGCGGCAGGTGAACGTTTCAAACACAAAGATGATTCGTGACGGGGATGCGGCGACCTGTCAGCCCATCGCGTAACCGGCCCCGCGCACGGTGCGGATCGGGTCTTCGCCGCCTGCGGCGCACAGCGTTTTGCGCAGGCGTCCTACATGCACATCAACCGTGCGCGTGTCGATATAGATATCACGCCCCCAAACCCGATCGAGCAGCGCTTCGCGCGTCCAGACCTTGCCGGGGCGTTCCATAAAGGCCGCGAGCAGGCGAAACTCTGTCGGGCCAAGATGTAGGTTCTGGTCGCCGCGCTTGACGCGGTAGCTGTCCGGCTCCAGCTGGATATCATTGTATTCGAGCGTCTGCCCTGTGCTTGTCGGGCGCAGGCGGCGCAGGTTTGCCCGCACGCGCGCGATCAATTCGGCTACGGAATAGGGTTTGATGATGTAATCATCCGCGCCTGTGTCCAGCCCGCGCACACGGTCGCTTTCCTCAGACCGGGCAGAGACCATGATGATTGACGCCTCGCGCCCCTCGGAGGTTGCGCGGATCTGGCGGCAGGCTTCCAGCCCGGACAGGCGTGGCAGCATCCAGTCCAGCAGCACAATGTCGGGGCCAAGTTCGGCGACAGCCAGCAGTGCTTCTTCGCCATCCTTGGCCGTTGCGATGCGAAAACCCGCAGCTTTCAGATTGTAGCTCAGAAGCGCAACCTGTGCAGGTTCGTCATCGACGATCAGAACCAGCGGGGTATCGGCGTCCGACATAAAGTTCACTCCTTCGGGCCGGCAATCGTTGCTGTGGAATGGCCCTTCTCGCGCGGCTCGGCATGTCTGCCCTCGGTCACGAAGATGATCTGCTCGGCCCCATGCGTGACCAGATCGCCCATGCGTTCAATATTCTTTGCAATGAAAACATAATGCAGGCAGGGCGTGATATTGCGCGGGTCTTCCATCATATGGGTGATAAACTCGCGGAACAGCGCGTTGGTCATGTCATCCACCTCAACATCGCGGGTGATGACATCGCGCGCCAGTTCGGCGTCCATGCGCGCAAAAGCGTCCAGCATGTCTTTAAGCATGTGGCCGACCAGCCGCGCCTGCCGCCGCAGCGCACCGGCGGCCCCCTCGATCATAGGCGCGTTGATCAGGATGGGAACGCGCTTGCCCATGTTCTTGGCGTAATCGCCCAGCCGCTCCAACTCGCCTGCCATTTTCATGACCGCGACCGCAGCGCGCAGATCATCGGCATGGGGCTGGCGCAAGGCCAGCAGACGCACGACCTGATTGTTGATTTCTTCTTCGGCAGCGTCGATCACCTTGTCGCCTTGCACAACCTGCGCGGCAAGATCTTCGTCGCGTTGCTCAAGGGCGCGGGCGGCGTTCATGATCGCGGCTTCGACGTGCCCGCCCATGGTCAGCACATTCAGCCTGATGGCTTCAAGATCACGGTCAAAGGCCGAAAGTGTATGCGGTTTCATGGTATTGGTCCTTTTCCACACTGACGGAATACCGTCTGGACGTAACAGTGATGTGACAGTTTCAGCTACACGGCAGGATTGTGTCAAACTGGGCCCCTTGCCCAGGCTGCGATTGAATGACAAGGCGCCCGCGATGACGCCCCAGAATATGCTTGACGATTGCCAGCCCCAGCCCAGTGCCGCCACTGTCGCGCGAGCGCGCCTTGTCCACACGGTAAAACCGCTCGGTCAGGCGGGGAACATAGATCGGGTCGATCCCTTCGCCGTAATCCCTGATCGACATGCGCAGCACCGCGCTGTCATAGCCGGGCATACTGGCAATCTGTTGGCCCGTTATCTCGACGCGGCCACCGCTTGCGCCGTATTTCAGGGCGTTCTCGATCAGGTTGTGATAGACTTGCACAAGCTGGTCATAATCGCCCGGAATTTCAGGCAACTCGGGCAGGTCGCATGTCACTGTCAGCCCCGCATTCTCGATCTGGGGGCGCAAGGCGGCAAGCGTTGCGCGGATGACCGCATCAAGCGCGACTGTTCCGCGCGGGCGGATTTTCTCGACACTCTCGACGCGCGACAGCGATAGCAAATCCGCGACAAGGCCGGTCATGCGCGAGGCCTGTTCCGACATGATGCCCAGAAATTCTGCGCGTGTTTGCGGGTCATCACCCGCCGGGCCTTGCAATGTCTCAATGAAGCCTGCCAGAACCGTCAGCGGCGAGCGCAACTCATGGCTGACATTTGCGACAAAATCACGACGCTGCGCGCTGGCCGCTTCCAGATCGGAAATGTCGCGCAAGGTGATGACGATGCGCACACCATCCATGCGCCGCGCGGTCACTTGCCAGATCGTCTCGCCTTGCATGCTATGCGCCTGAAAGCTGGCGCTCTCGCCATCTGATCCCGCAAGAACCCGCTCCAGCATGGCCGACACGTCTGGCTGGCGCAGATGCGCGCGTATCTGTNCACCGCGGATGCGCGCCCCAAACAGGTCTATCGCTGCGGGATTGGCCGCAACCACAAACCCTTCCAGATCGACCAGCAGGACCGGATCTGAAAAGGCTGCCATCAAGGCCTGCAATGCCGTGTCGTTCATCTACGTTTATCCAAACCGCCCGGTGACATAGTCATTGGTGCGGCTTTTCTTTGGATTGGTAAAGATCGTTTCGGTGTCGCCAAACTCTATCAGGCGGCCAAGATACATGAACGCGGTGTTATCCGACACCCGTGCGGCCTGCGCCATAGAGTGTGTGACCATGACAATCGAATAGGTGCCCTTCAACTCTTCGATCAATTCCTCGATGCGTGCCGTAGCAATCGGGTCCAGCGCCGAGCACGGCTCATCCATCAGCAGAACTTCGGGGTCCGAGGCGACAGCCCGCGCGATGCACAGACGCTGTTGCTGCCCGCCCGACAGGCCCAAGGCGCTTTCCTGCAAACGGTCCTTGACCTCTTTCCACAAGGCGGCTTGTTGCAGGGCGCGCTCGACCGTCTCGTCCAGAATGGATTTCTTTGAGACCCCATCCACGCGCAGCGGGTAGGTGATGTTGTCATAGATCGACATGGCAAAGGGGTTGGGCTTTTGGAACACCATGCCCATACGCTTGCGCAACGCAATCACATCGACACCCTTGCCATAAATGTCAAAGCCATCGACGGTGATCTTGCCATTGATCTTCAGCCCGTCGACCAGATCATTCATCCGGTTCAGACTGCGCAACAAGGTGGATTTGCCGCAGCCCGATGGCCCGATCAGTGCTGTCACCTGCCCCTGTTGGATCTCCAGATTGCAGTCAAACAACGCCTGCGCTTCGCCATACCACAGATTGAAATTCTCGATGTTCAGGCAGGCCCCATCCGGGCTATTCTTGACATGGTACGAGGTGGGTTCGAATTCTATAGTGTCCATGATGCTCTCTCAGAACTGGCCGGTTGCGTATTTGCGCTTGAGGCGGTTGCGGACGATGATGGCCGTCGCGTTCATAGCAACGATCAGCGCCAGAAGCAGCAATGTGGTGACAAAGACCATCGGTTTGCCTGCCTCGGAGTTGCGCGATTGAAAGCCCACATCGAAGATGTGAAAGCCCAGATGCATGAAGCTGCGATCAAGGTGGATGAAAGGGTAGAAACCGTCAATCGGCAGGGCAGGGGCCAGTTTGACCACGCCCACCAGCATCAGCGGGGCCACTTCGCCCGCGCCGCGTGCCATTGCCAAAATCATGCCGGTCATGATGCCGGGCAGGGCCTTGGGCAGCACCACATAGCGGATGGTTTGCCATTTCGACGCGCCGCACGCCAGCGACCCTTCGCGCATGGAGCGTGGCACCGCCGCCAACGCTTCTTCGGTGGCCACGATGACCACAGGCACCGTCAGCAGCGCCAGCGTCAATGACGCCCATAGAATACCACCCTTGCCAAAGGTCGGGTTGGGCAGCGCTTCGGGGTAGAAGAGCTGGTCAATCGTGCCGCCCATTGTGTAGGCGAAGAACCCCAGACCAAACACGCCGTAAACAATGCTTGGCACACCGGCCAGATTGTTGACCGAAATACGTACAATCGACGTGACCCGCCCCTGTTTGGCGTATTCGCGCAGGTAAAGCGCTGTGATGACACCGAAGGGGGCCACGAAAACCACCATCAGCAAGGTCATGGCAACAGTGCCAAAGATCGCAGGCAGAACGCCGCCCTGCGTGTTGGCCTCGCGCGGTTCAGCCGAGACGAATTCCCACCAGCGCGAAAAGTAGATGCCGATCTTCTCCGGGATTCCGATCGTATTGGCGGGGAAGTACCGTACGATCTGACTTATTTCCGGCTCGATCGTGCGCCCGCCAACCTCTTGCAAGGTGACAGTGTAGCGCCGGTCTGTCGCGCGGATTTCATTGACGCGGGCTTGCAGCACCTCGAATTCGGCCTGCAATTCCTGAATGCGCGCCTGCGACTCTGCCAAAACCCCGTCGCGGGCCTGTGATGCCAGACCATCGACATCCGCAGTCTCGCCTTGCTGCAACGCGCCTTCTTCCAAAAGCGCGCGCCGCTGGGCCAGACGTTCGCGCTCGATCTGGTGGTTGATCCGTCCAATCTCTGTGCGCTCGATCCTGCGGATCTGGTTGAAGCGGTCGCGGGCCGAGGACTGTTCGCGGCGCAGAACAGCCGGATCATATTCCATCTGCTGGCCGTCAATCTGCATCCCCGCAATACGTCCGACAAACACGCCCCACGTCTGGCGCTCGAAATAATAGAAATCTTCGGGCTGGGTGACATTCTGGGTCTCAAAGTCTGCGACCCACTGGAAATCATCGCCATACAGGTCGAAATTCGCAGTCTGGTATAGGGTGCGATAGGCAAAGCCGTCATTCGCCTCGACCTCGGCGCGCACGTCTTCTGCAAGGCGCGGCATATCAGGGCGGAAGATTGTGCCGCGGCGCTCAACACCGGCGATGACGGTGCCATCGGTCAGTTCAACCTGCGCGATGGGCTTGGGCCAGAATGTCGTGGCGCCATTATACAGAACCATCATCAAAAAGCCTGCAATCAGGATGATCCCAAGCGCAAGCGCGCCACCAAATCCCCAAAGGGCAGGCTCGCCGGTGGCCGACAGGTCGGCCGAGAAGCGCCGCACGCGTCTGCCCTTCACGGCGTCTTTCGCAGCGACCCCGGCTGCACCGGCCGCGCCAGATGCGGGTGGCAATTGTTCGTTCAAGCTGGTCATATCTGTCCCCAAGCCCAAGATTTACAGATTGAAAGCGCGCTTGCGAAAGCGCTGGCGGATCAATTCCGCNCCGGTATTGATGANGAAGGTCATGATGAACAGCGTCAGCGCCGCAAGGAACAACACGCGGTAATTGGTGCCGTCCTTCACTGCCTCGGGCAATTCAATTGCGATATTGGCTGACAATGTGCGCAGGCCCGAAAAGATGTTCCATTCCATGATCGGCGTGTTGCCCGCCGCCATGACCACGATCATCGTCTCGCCCACCGCCCGGCCCATGCCCATCATCACTGCCGAGAACACGCCCGATGCCGCCGTGGGCAGCACCACCCAGCGCGCGGTTTGCCACGGTGTCGCCCCGCAGGCCAAGGAAGCCGCGCGCAAATGGCCGGGCACCGAATTCAGCGCATCTTCGGCCAATGTGTAGATGTTGGGGATCACGGCGAATGCCATGATGAACCCCACCACCAGCGCGTTGCGTTGCTGATAGCTGTCGATGAACGACCCGCGCGGGTCATAGCCGATCAGCGTCAGGAACGATGCAAAGCCGTAAGACAGCAGCATTGCACCCACCAGCATGGCAATCCAGCGGCCTGCATCGAACATACCAGCGCGCGAACGCTCCATATCGCCGATCAGGTCNCGCCAATGGTGCCCGTACAGTTTGCGGAACCCCCAACTCACAACCAGATAGGACAGCGGCAGCAGGATCAGGAACATGAACGGCGTGCCCGTGCCGATGCGTCCGGTGGTCCAGCCCTTGAAATCCCCATAGAACAGAACCCGCTCGAAACTGGCCCCAAGACTGGCCGCGATCCACGCTGTCAGCAGAATTGTGACGCCCATCAGCGCAAATTTCGGAAACCCGTCATATTTCAGCGCGACACTCTTGGGCAGGGCTTGCCAGACAAACGCCCCGATCATCAACCCGGTCGGCAAGGCAAAGAAGCCCAGCAAGACAGCGCCAATCCATTCCTCGACCAAGGGGGCGAGCACGAGTGCGGCAATGAAGCCCAGAACCACGGTTGGCAGCGATTCCATCATCTCCATCATCGGCTTGACGGTGCCGCGCACACGCTGGTCCACAAATTCCGAAGTATAAATCGCCGCCATCAACGCGATGGGCACGGCAAACAGCATGGCATAGCTTGCTGCCTTGATCGTGCCGAAGATCAGCGGCACCAGCGAGTATTTCGGCTCTGCCAGGTCGGTGCCAGCGGTGGATTGCCAGACATAGGTCGGCTCCATATAGCCTTCATACCAGACCTTGCTGAACAGCACGCCCAGCGTGACTTCGGGGTGGCGCTGTGTGTACTGCCACGCCTCAATCTCACCGCCCTGCGACACGAGCATCACCCCGTTCGAGCGCGGAAAGATCATGCCGCTGGACTCTGTACTCACATCGCCAGAGCGCGTGAGTTCAAACAACACCTGATCGGATGTGGAGTGATGCACCCAGACATTGCCCTCGGCGTCGATGGCGACAAATTCTTTCTGACGCTGCGCTGGCGACACATCGACAATCGCCGCAGGCATGGCGCGATGCGTGCGCGCGCGGATCAACTCCCGCCCGTCTGTTGTCTCTCTGGTGCCAGTCTGAAGGCGGAAAAACGCGTTCAGTCCACCGTCTTCGGTCCCCACAATCAATGTGTCTTCGCCCGAAAGAAAGGTCATCGCCGTTACGGCAATGCCGTCATCGGCCACGCGCCGGACTTCGGCCAGCGAAGGCGCGTTCATATCGCGCAGGTCATAGCGGAAAACAAAGCCGTCACTGCTGGACACGATGGCGCGGTCGCCCGTGCCGGACAGCAGAATGTCGGTCACCTCGGCGTCGGCCGCAAGGCCGACCAGCGGTGGCAGATCGGTCGTTGTGGTCGTGACCGTTTCTTCGCCCGTCATCATGTTGATTTGCACGCGCGACTGGCTGACCCGCACGCGGTTGTCCGCATCCACTGTGGCAAATGCGATGGTGGGCCGCTCGCGCGTGCCACCAATGCGGTAATCAATGGCGATGATCGGCAGGTCAGAGATTTGCTGCCCGTCGCCCAACTCGATCTGCGCGAACAAGGTCCTGAAATCACCTGTGCCCACTTCGGTATAAACACGGCCATCCAGCATACGGTCGCGGGCGTCGATCTCAGTCAATCCGCTGGGCAGGGCGCGCCGCGCCGTTGTCTCGGTTTCCACACCCAGCGTTGCAAAGCGGACAACCCCATCGTTAAAACCAAAAGCAACACGGTCGCGCTGCAAAGTTCCGGCCACGGCCGTGACTTCTGCGCCGCGGAAATCAAACTGTTCGCGCGACACTTCGGTGCCAGTGGGAATGTGAAAGGTGATGACCCGACCTTCGGCGGCGACAGCCAGCCCAAGGGTCTGGAATTCGTCGCCATTGGTCCAGATAACATCCTGCTGCGTGTCCAACTGGTAGCGGGTGTTGCCCTGCAATTCGCCGCCCGCCATCAGTGGCATGACCACCCGAAACAGGAACACCATGATCCCCATAACAGCAACAATCACCATCAGCCCGCCGACAGTGATAATTCCTCCCGCCAGTTTTTCGCCAATGACAACACTGGTTCGGGTGGTCATCCGCCGCTGACGTGCCGCTTTGCCGCGCTCACTGGTGGTGGGGGCCAAATCGCTCATGTTGCGTGTCCATCACGTTATAAATAAAAAAAGGGTGGGCCGGCATGAACCGCCCCACCCGATAAGGTCGTGAACTTAGTTCAGGCCAAATGCCTCAAGATCAAGATCAGCAATCCGTGCTGTGACCGGGAAGAAGCCCGCACGCACAACATCGTTCTGGCCTTGCTGGCTGTAGACATAACGCACGAATTCAGCGCGCAGTGGCTCCAGCTCTGCATTGGGGTCCACATTCATGTAGATGTAGAGGAAGCGTGCAATCGGGTAGGTACCCTCAGGAGCGTCATCTGTGGTGTAGCATGTGCCGTCTTCACCACGGATATCCAGCGCACGCACATCTGCCGTGCCATAGCCCACACCGGAATAGCCAATTCCGCCAATATCGGACGCAACACCCTGAATAACAGTTGATGAGCCAGGCTGCTCACGTACTTCCGAGCTGTAATCGCCGCCAAACAGGGCAACTTCGCGGAAGTAGCCATAGGTTCCCGAAGCAGAGTTGCGGCCATAGGTAGAGATTGCACGGTCGGCCCACTCTCCTTCCGCACCAAGCTCACCCCATGTAGTGATCGCGGCATCTGCACCACCAGCGCGAGTGGACGAAAAGATCGCATCGACTTCCTGCAGCGAGATGCAGGTCACAGGATTGTCGCGGTGCACGAACACACCGATTGCATCAATCGCGCCGCGCATTGGGAGCGGTTCGTAGCCATAACGCGCTTCGAACTCTTCAATCTCGGTGCCGCGCATTGGGCGCGACATTGGGCCGAACTGAGCCGTACCTTCGACC
>SL_8KL_010_SEDDRAFT_10000088_pt1 | contig 69417 bp, 64 predicted proteins | sample SodLakKL_010_SED_4_FD_11160 | JGI IMG/M metagenome (IMG submission 11160)
CTTTTTCCGATGGCAAGCTGACCACTCAAATTAAAGATCCCAGGTGTCAAACAGTACTGGAGGCTTTAATAGAGGCGGGGGCCCCTTCCGAGATCGCTTATTTAAACAAGCCCCATGTGGGCACCGATATCCTTGAGGTGGTGGTAAAGAACCTTCGGGAAAGAATCAAATCCTTGGGAGGAACCGTCCTCTTTGATCATCAGGTCACGGATTTAATCATTGAAAAGGAACGAATACAAGGAGTCATTGTAAATAACCAGGATGAAATCTTATCGGATCATGTGATTTTAGCCCTTGGCCACAGCGCCCGGGACAGCTTTTTGATGCTACATGAACAGGGAGTGGCTCTAGAACAAAAACCTTTCTCCTTGGGGCTTCGAATAGAACATCTGCAGGAAAAAATAGATAAGGTACAGTACGGAAAATACTATAATCATCCAAAGCTAAAAGCCGGAGATTATAAACTGTCTTATCACGGAAAAAACGGTCGGGGTCTGTACACCTTTTGCATGTGTCCCGGAGGGGAGGTGATCGGAGCTTCTTCGGAAAAGAACCGTCTGGTAACCAATGGCATGAGCCGCTATAAAAGAGATGAACCTAATGCCAATAGTGCATTGCTGGTCAGTGTATATCCGAAGGACTTCGGCAGCGAGCACGTTTTAGCCGGTGTAGAATATCAGCGAAAGTGGGAAGAAAAAGCATTCATTCTTGGAGGCAGCAATTATCACGCTCCGGTGCAACGGGTGGAAGACTTTTTAAAGGGGCGAAAAACCAAAGAGTTAGGAGAGGTGATCCCATCTTACCGACCGGGATATGTTTTTGAGAATCTAGAGGAAACTCTACCGTCCTATGTGGTGGAAACCATGAGGGAAGGTCTGCCTAAACTGGATCGTAAACTCAGAGGATTCGGTTATGGAGATGCTATGTTAACCGGGGTGGAGACCAGAAGCTCCTCGCCGATACGTATCCTTCGGGATGAAAACTATGAAAGCAATTTAAAGGGTCTATTTCCTGCAGGAGAAGGGGCCGGATACGCCGGGGGAATTATTTCCGCCGCTGTGGACGGACTGAAAATTGCAGAGGTCCTGATTCGTAATTTGCAAAATTCCTAAAGTAGCTGGAAGGGGTCACTCAGGCACTCCGCGATGCGCCCAGAAATACAAACAGAGATACAAACAGAGATAGGATAGGTGAGGATATGGGGAAGAAAAAAGTTTACGGTGTAAAAAATGGGAAAATTCCAGGGGTCTACCAAACCTGGAAGGAATGTGAAGAGCAGATAAAGGGTTATTCAGGAGCGGAGTATAAGGGCTTTTCCACGGAAGAGGAAGCGAAAATTTATGTTTATGGTACCCCTTTGGAATCCATAAAGGTATCGGAAAAGAAAAATTTAAAAAAATCTTTGGAAGAAGAGGAAAAACCCCCTTCGATGTCGAATAATACTATAAAGGACCCGAATATTTTAAAAGCTTATGTGGATGGAAGTTACAATGAAAAAACGAAGGAGTACAGCTGCGGAGTGGTACTGCTTTTAAACGGAAAAGAACTTCTGTTTTCTAAAAAAGGAAATGCCCCCCATTTGGCCTCTATGCGAAATGTTGCGGGAGAACTGTTAGGCGCTCAGTATGCCATGGCCTTTGCCTTGAAAAACAAGGGGAAGTTTAAAGAGTTATGGATTTACCATGATTATTCCGGCATCGAAATGTGGTGCACGGGACAATGGAAGACCAATCAGGCAGGTACGAAAGCCTATAAAAATTATTATCAGGAAAAAGTTCGAGGAAACATTGATGTCCGATTTAAAAAGGTTAAGGCCCATTCCGGAGACCATTACAACGATAAAGCCGATGAATTGGCAAAAAAAGCTATAGACTTATAAAAACGCTTATACTACGGGAAAGAAGAGGGTGATGATTTTGAAAGAGCATATAAAAATTGATGCATCCGTTGCTAGTCATAAAGGGAACATTCACAGTAAAAATGAAGAGAAGTTCTATCTGAACGGACAGTACATGGACTTGAATCAACAAAAAGATTCCACCAGTAAATCCGCTACACACAGTTATAAACAAAGTGTGTATGGAATTGCCTCGGGAACGGTGCGAGGAGAACGGGGCGAACAAGCGGCTTTTATTGCCATTGAAGCCTTGAGTCGCTATCATCTGTACTTAGAAGAAAACAGTCCTTCTTCTTTTTCCGTAAAAAAACAGCGATTAATAGAACACCTGGAAAGTGCTAAGGAAAAAATTACAGAACTCCGTGAGGAAGAGGATATAGAAGAATTAGGAGCCACTATGGTAGGACTTGTTATTGATGGAAATCAAGCTTTCGGTTTTTCACTGGGAGAAGAGGGCTTTTATATGGTGGAAGATGAAGCGGTACGAAGGGTTCCCATGAACCATATAAAAACCCATTATTATATCGGATCCCATGAACCCATAGAAAAAATCCTAAGAGTGACCGATGAATTTGTGTTAGACCAAGGAGACCGATTGCTGCTTACTTCGAAGGAAACTTATAGCCATGCCATGGAAGAGCACATCCTGAACTTAATAAACACACTTTCTACTAAGGAAAGTACTAAAGCTTATATTAAGGAACTGCTTAATAAAGAGGGGCAAAAGAATCTGACGGCTCTGCTGATTTATGTGGAAAAGCTAGAGGGTTATGGTGTGAAAAATCCCGGGCCTGCCTTCGCTACAGGGGCAACTCTAGCAGAAGAAGAATCAGAGGGAATTAGCAATGAAGAGACTTTGATAACCGAAGAGACCCTAGGAAATACGGAAACTAAAAAGGATAAGATACAAGAAGAGAATATAAGCAACAAAGAGGAGCAGGACAGGAAAGAAGATCCGGAACGGGAACGGATTTTTGAGCAGCGTTACGCTGAGAGTCGGATGCTTTTTAACAAGAAATTGCAGCGAAAAGATTTTGAAATCTCTTCCGGAGAAGAGTTCTCCGGAGGGAATAATATAACTTTTAAAGAAGAGAGCCTTGGTTATGACAGGGGATACGGGGGGACCTCCAAAGAGGAGGAAGACGTAGAAGGATCAGGATTTGAGGAGTTGGACGAAGCCTTCTATGATGATACGCCGGAAGAGGATGAAAGTCCTTGGAGAACCCGGTCCAAGTTTTTGCTGATCGCCCTGCTTGCGGTGGGAGTAATTGTGATGGCCTTTGCCCTGGGGACTATTAGAGACCTGGAGCAAAGAATTTTCAACAGTTCTGCAGAAAATGTTAACGGGGGGGAAGCAATAGAAGTTCCCGGAGAAGATGACACAGAGGAAGAACAACCAAATGAAGATCCAGTCGATGGAGAAGAAGATGGTGCCATTGAAGAAGAAGCGTCCGGGGAAGATGAAAGTGATGAAGATGGGGAAGAGTCTGAAACTGATACGGAAGAAAGCCCTGAGGAGGAACCCGCAGAAGAAACGACGGAGCCCGCGGGAGAAGAGGAAACCTATGAAGTTCAAAGCGGAGACACTTTATTCTCCATCAGTCGAGCTTTTTATGGAGACGGAAGTAAGGTGGATGAAATAATTCGTCTGAATAATATTGAGGATATCAATAATATACAGGTGGGAGATGTACTGAGACTGCCTCCTCAGGATTAATAGACCAGAATCCGGAGAATAAAATAATAAGAATAAGCAACAAAAAAAAGAAAAACCCTCTTGCCAATGGAAATCGGTAGTAAGAGGGTTTAATCAATTTAGTAAGTAGACCTATTAGTAAGAAGACCTATTGTTTAAGCTTGTTAAATCGGTGTACCTGCTAAGGGATGGGGCGGGATAAGACTTTAACCGCCACCCACCGGTGGGAAAATTGAAAGAACATCTCCCTCTTGGAGTTCCTGATCCAGGTTTGCGTCCACGCCGTTGACTAATAGGATGGCCACATCCTCTTCATCAATATTCAGGGCTTCTAAAACCTTTTTCGGGGTAGTGGGGGGATTGAATTCCTTGGTTACAATCTTTCCTCGGCCCTCTCGAAGGGTGGCAAACAGTTTGATTTGCAGCTCCATTTTTAAACCTCCTTTCAGGGAATTTTTCAAATGGTAAAAGGTTTTTTCGGATATTTAAGAATAGAAGAAGAGCTTCCGGGAAGCTCTTCTTTTATTCTTGATTATAAAATACTTTTTCAGAATTGAGCTAGATATATATAGGAACTAGATGTTTAGACTGTTCAGTTTATCCTCCGTAGGAACGCCGTCCTCATCCCAACCTCGAAGCTCGTAGTATTCCGGAAGCATCTGATCCAATAAGCTGACCTTATCCTTGGCAGGGCCGTCCGGGATCGCTTCTTTCAACAATCGATGAGGTAAGGTGTCATCTTCTTTTTTGAGGCCGGACTTCAAGTTAAACATTCTCTCTAAGGTCCAAATTCGGTCGCCGGATTCCAGGATGGATTCATCGGTATGCTTGGTGCCGGCAACGGCATTATACATATCCGCATATTCTCCAGCGCCTGCTGCGAAGGAGGTAAACAGACAAAGACCTAAGGAATCGATGCACGCGGTTAAGTCCTGGTAGGTTTTTACCCATAAAGGTTTTCCTTCTGTAGAAAACTTATCCAGTTTTTCCGGCAGTCCAAGGATTTCCGGAGAAATCAAGTAAGCCCGAACGTGGCAGCCGCCACGGTTGGATGTTGCATAAGCAAGACCCTGACCCTGTATAGCTCGAGGATCGTAGGCGGGAAGCTCTTGCTTTTTAACACTCATGGAAACTTCCGGAGCTCCGAAATGTTCTCCTAAACGATAAGAACCTTCTGCCAGTTTATCCCCTAAACCTTCCCGAAGCCCCATGCGCTTGGTCCATTCAATGATGGCGTCATCATTACCGAATTGTAGTGGAACTCCATCGAGATCCTTATCGGTAATCAGTCCTTTTTGATATAATTCCATGGCTGCAGCAATGGTAGTGGAGGCGGAAATTGTATCCAGCCCCATCTCGTTACACCAATAATTTGCTTTGATGATATTTCCCATATTGGAAAGACCACAGTCCGCGCCGTAACCCCAGATGGTTTCATACTCCGGCCCGCCGGCTTCCAAATCATCCACTTTGCAGTGACGACCGCAGGCGATGGGGCATCCGTAACAGCCGGTTCGCTTTATCAGATATTTCTCTGCCAAGGTTTCGCCACTGATTTCTTCGGCTTTATCGAAGGTTGCCAATTGGAAGTTGTTTGTAGGAAAAACTCCGTTTTCGTTAATGATATTTACAAGAACTGCGGTTCCATAAGTCGGAAGACCTTCGCCGGTAACCCCGTTTTCTTTAATCAGCTTGTTAACCCGTGATACCACTTGCTTTAGTTCATCCTTATCATGAATTGCAGGTTTGCTGGAACCTTTTACAGTAATGGCCTTAACATTTTTTGATCCCATAACAGCTCCAACTCCCGAGCGTCCTGCAGCACGGTCCATGTCATTCATTACGGAAGCAATGCGGGAAAGCTTTTCTCCTGCGGGACCGATGTTGAGGATTTTTGCTTTGTCTCCCACATCCTTAGCTAACAGCTCCATGGTTTTGGACGTTGTTTGACCCCACAGGTGCGCGGCATCCTTAATTTCCACCTGATCATCTTTGATATCGATATAAACCGGTTTGTCCGCCTTGCCTTCAAGAATAATCATGTCGTATCCGCAAAACTTCAATTCTGCACCCCAGCGTCCGCCTGAATTGGAAGAGGCGATGGTGTCGGTCAGAGGCGATTTTGTAATAACCATGTATCGTCCGCCGGTAGGTGTCGGGGTTCCGCTTAAGGGTCCTGTGGCAACGATTAATTTATTATCTTTACTAAAGGCATCCACCTTCGGATCCACTTCCTCGTAAAAATACTTAGTAGCCAGGCCGCGGCCGCCTAAATATGCGTTGGCCCAATCCATATTCAGATCTTCCTTAACTACCTTTCTTTCGTCAAGATTAATTCTTAGAATTTTACCGCAATATCCACTCATCAAAATTCCTCCTTTTTAATTTACAGAACTTATAAGATTTTCATCTCAACCTTATACATTGCAAATATCGTGCCAAATAAGTAAGAATAATGGAATTATTCCCAAAAAATAAAAATTGACAAAAGAATATTCAAATATTGAAAACAGTGAGTTTATAGAGTACCCGAGGGGTATCTTTATTTCAAAGAGGACTTTGACGAACCCTTACGCTAAAGGGTGTTCTATAATGATGCAAAGATGCAGAAAGGAGTGTCCTAATAACGATCAGTGTTCTTTTATGGAGCAATCAATGAGGGATTTGATAGTTATCCATTTTACGGTAAAGAGTATTTCTTCCGATACCCAGAGCCTTGGCCGTAGCGCTGATATTATGATCGAAATGTACCAGTGCTTGGAGGATGTGATCCTTTTCAACGGAAGTCAATGGCTGTACCGGTGACTTGGACTCCGAAGAGGAAATGTAATCCTCGGTGTTGGGAAAATCCTCCATAGAGCGATCTGAATATTGATGATCCTTAAGGGTACTTTGTGCGTTAACCAGCTGTTCCACCATGTTTTCCAGCTCGCGAATATTACCGGGCCAATGGTAGTGAAGAAAATCTTCCGATTTTTCCCTGGATAGGGTAAAAGGCTCTTTTCCTAATTTAAGTGATTTCGTTGTCATGAAGTAATCGATAAATAAGGGGATATCATCTTTTCTTTGACGCAGAGGTGCCAGGGATAAGGGAAGGACATTGATACGATAATACAAATCCTTACGGAAGTTCCCTTTCTCCACTTCCCTTCGAAGATCTTTATTAGTGGCGGCAATAATTCGAACATCCACTGGGATTTTCTTTTCGCCCCCTACCCGATAAAATTCCCGTTCTTCCAACACCCGAAGGAGATTGGTTTGCATAAATAAAGGCATTTCTCCGATTTCATCTAAAAATAGAGTCCCCTTATGGGCCAGTTCGAATTTCCCTTTATTACCTCCTTTTCGGGCACCGGTAAAAGCCCCTTCCTCGTAACCGAAGAGTTCGGATTCGATCAAATCCTTAGGGATCGCCCCGCAGTTCAAGGGAATAAAAGGGTGGTTTTGCCGATCGCTGGCTTGATGGAGTGATTGGGCAAAGACCTCTTTTCCCGTTCCGCTTTCTCCGGAAATCAATACTGTGGAAGGGCTGTTAGCGATCTGTTTAGCATATTCCAATGTATTTAAAAATTTTTTGTTTCGACCGATAATTTTATCAAAGGTATACATATTATGCTGAGCCGAGACCTGTTCCTTCTGGGAAATTCTTGGTACTTCTGAAAAAATGCAGATCATACCCTTTTCTTTTTCTCGTGCATCAAAAATCGGATAGAGCTCCAGAGAAATTTCCAAACGTTGGAGATCCTGCTGAATGTAAGTATGGGATTTCAAGCGGAATTTTTGATCGGAAAAGGAGGATTTGATCTTTGTCCAGTCGGTGAAAAATTTTTCAATCCGCATTCCGATTAAATGATCCTTGGATGCTCCGACGATTTTTTGTCCCTTGCGGTTGATACTTTTAATGAACCCTCTGGGGCTGACGGTTAAAATTCCTTTGGGTATAGAGTCGATGACGGTATCCGCATACTGCCTCGACCATAACAGTTTATCTTTACTCTGTTGGTGCTTTAGAGCAAGCTCAATAGATTGTACCGCTGATACAACCATACCTAGGGTATGAGAGTGAACCAGGTTGCTGAACCCCGTAAGGTTTAACGTCCCGATAATATTTCCTTTAGGATCTTGAATGGGAGCCGCAGAACAGGTCCAACGATGATAAACCTTGACATAATGTTCATCTCCGGAAATCTGCACCGGCTTTTTTTCCCAAAGAGCTGTGCCCATGGCATTGGTTCCGATGTGTTGTTCACTCATATAGGCTCCGGGGACCATATCCAGGTTAAAGGCGATTTCCAGGACGTTTTCATCTCCCATAATATTTAAAATACAGCCCTGGGCATCAGTAAGGATGCCGAAAAATCCCGATCCTTTAACAAAATTGTATAAATTGTTGATGATCGGTTCTGATAAGGCAATCAGTAGTTTGTTTCTTTGCAGGACTTTTTCCAAGGCTTCCTCTTTTAAAATTTTAGAGCTGAAAGTTTGTCGGGTATGGACTCCAAAGGCCCTGCTGCGATCGTGGGACTGTATAATAGTATCTTTTTTCATTAATAAAACCTCCGTCAGTGCCGTGTCTTAATTCTATTTTATCGGATTTTCAAGATAAATTCCAAGGAAAATGCTAAATTCTCTGAAATTTTATGAATATTTTTATATTGTTCAAGGTAAAGGTTGTAGGAAAAGGATTTTAGGATATCTATAGAGTTTAGGAGTTTGACAAAAGGTATTAAAAAGGTATATTATGAATGTCGGTTCAATTAAAAGAAGCAGAGGAATGAATATGAATATCAAAAAGAATATAAAAATGAAAAAGAATATAAAAATGAAAAAGAATATCAAAGAAAGGAAATTATACCAAAAGAAGAAGTAGAATAAAGAAATACATTACATACATAATGATAAACTAAAGGAACTGGTATAAAGAAAGACCCCGGTGATGGGCAGGAGGAAAAACTATGATGACTCATAGCGAATTGTTAGGGAATGAAAAAATAAAAACATTATTGATAAAAATGTCGGCTCCCGCCATGGTGGGTATGGCGGTACAATCTATGTATAGTTTGGTGGATGCGATCTTTGTCGGAAGAGCCGTGGGTACTGTAGGGATGGCCGGACTTCAGATCGCCTTTCCCATACAGATCCTTGTCATGTCCATTGCCCAAACCGTGGGAGTGGGAGGAGCATCGATCATATCCCGAAGTCTTGGGAAGGGGGACAAAAGACATGGGGAGAAAACAGTGGGAAATGTTTTTTTTCTGTTAATATTTTTGAGTCTTTTAATTTCCCTGGTAGGGCTATTGTTTACTACTCCGATTTTAAAACTTTTCGGGGCTACGGAAGCTTCTTTGCCCTATGCATTGGAGTATATTCAGGTGATTTTACTGGGGTCTGTGATTTTTGTCTTTGCCATGGGAAGCAACAACATTGTACGGGCAGAGGGAAATGCTAAGGTTGCCATGATTACAATGATCATTTCTGCGGGGCTCAATATTATTTTAGATCCGATATTTATTTTCGGATTTAATATGGGAATTCGTGGTGCGGCTCTGGCTACGGTATTGGCCCAATCTTTTGCAGCGATTTACCTGTTATATTATTTCATTCGGGGAAAGAGCAGCCTGAAGGTAAGAAAAGCTTATTTTAGACCGGACATGAAAATTATACGGGAGATCTTTTTAATCGGGGCTTCCACATTTGCCCGAATGGCAGCGGGGACCTTGATGAGTATAATTCTAAACCATTCCCTGGCTCATTATGGAGATGACACCTCCTTGGCGGTGTTTGTGGCCATCAATAAATTATTAACCTTTACTTTAATGCCGTTATTAGGTATAGTACAAGGTATGCAACCGATAGTAGGATACAACTACGGGGCGAAGGAATATCCCCGGGTACATGAGACCCTAAAGCTTGCAATTATAGGAACAACAGGGATTGCTACCTTGGCCTATATTATTTTAATGACCATACCCGGTTATATGATTGGCTTGTTTAATGACGATCCGGAATTAATTGCTCAAGGGGTTCGGGCGATTCGTATAAACATTTTTGTACTTCCGGTGATTGGATATCAAATTGTGGGGGCGGGAATGTTTCAGTCCATCGGGAAAGCACGACCGGCAATTATTCTGTCTCTTGCGAGACAAGTGCTTATTTTGATTCCCCTAGCCTTGATACTCCCTTTATTTATGGGAACCGACGGGATTTGGTTGGCCTTTCCCATATCGGATTTACTATCCACTCTGATTACCCATTATTTAATGCGAACCCAAATGCGAAGCTTCCGGCTGATCCGGTAAAGAAGTTTTCTATTGAAATTCGTAAAAAACTGAATTTTACCATTTTAATTTCTATTGAAATGGTTTAAAATTATATAGTAGAAAAGAAAAGGAGGAATATCATGGAACAATATTCTGGAATACTGTTGATGTTGGGTTTTCTTGCGATTTTTTATTTTTTAATTATCAGACCCCAACAAAAGAAAGAAAAGAAAGTTAAGGAAATGCGGAGCAGTTTAAAGGTTGGAGACGAAGTTTCCACCATCGGTGGGATTCATGGAAAAATTCTAACCGTTAAAGAAGATATTGTTGTGATCGAAGTAGGATCCGACAAAGTGAAACTGACCATGGCTAAATGGGCCATCGGTAATGTATTAAACGAAAGATAAAGAACTCAAAAAAACCCCCTAATCCAAGAGATTGGGGGGTTTTTTTACGATATTCAATACATAAACAATATTCAATTCAATAGATAAAACTTTTTTATTTGGGTTCTAAGAATCTAAAGACTTGATGATTTCTAAGGCTTTATCGTAATCGGGATGATTGGAGTTTTCCTCCACATGCTCCACATACTGTACTACATTGTCCTTATCAATGATCACAGTCCCCCGGTTTAACAGACGCAGTTCTTTGATCAGAAAACCGTAGTTTACTCCGAAGGAAGCGTCTTTATGATCCGATAGGGTTATGGCGGTGTCAATATCTTTGTTGGCGCAGTAGCGACCCAGAGCAAAGGGAAGATCCATGGTGATTGTAACGGTTACGGTGTTTTTTAATTTTTTAGCCTCGTCATTAAAACGAATTCCCTGTAGCTCACAAACTCCGGTATCGACGGAGGTCATAATGCTGATCAGTTTATGTTTTCCCTCCATGTCCTTAAGTCCGAAAGGCTTAAGGTCTTTTGTAAGAGCGGTGAAATCCGGGGCCTTGCTTCCGACTGTTAACTCTTCGCCTACAAGAGACATAGGATTCCCGTTCACCGTGATTTTTCGATTTGACATAATTCATTCCTCCTTAGAATTTGATAATCATTTTCATTAATACCCGAAGAAAACTTTTTTAATCAGCTTCGAATCCATGAATTATCACTTATAAGCCGATAGAAATGTATTTCGTTTCCAGGAAGGGTTCAATACCGTAGTGGCCGCCCTCTCGATCAATCCCGCTTTCTTTAAAACCTCCGAAGGGAGCCTGGGCCGTCGAGGGGGCTCCGTCATTAAGGCCGATGATACCGTATTCCAGGGCTTCGGATACTCTTAGGGCTCGGGATAAATCCTGAGTGTAAACGTAGGCCGCCAGACCGTAGTCACTGTCATTGGCCATGGTCAGAAGCTCCTCTTCCTCTCGGAAGGGGATGATGGGAATTACCGGTCCGAAGGTTTCTTCCCGGTAAATTTTCATATCGGGTCCAATGCCGGAAAGTATGGTAGGAGGATAGAAATAGCCGCCTTGACCATTGGGTTTTTTAGCGGGAATATCTCCCCTGTATTCCAGAGCGGCCCCTTTGGAAAGGGCATCGGTCACATGGTCCGAAACCTTTTCATAGGCTCTTTGATCGATCAAAGGACCCAGGTCCGTATCCGAGGTTAATCCGTTTCCCTGACGGAAACTCTTCAACTGAATTTTCAGCCCTTCAATAAACTCGGCCTGAATCCCCTGTTGGACATAAAACCGATTGGAAGAAATGCAGGCCTGGCCGCAGTTTCTAAATTTGGATGCCAAGGCTCCTTGAATACTATCAAAAAGCTTTCCGTCGTCGAAAAGGATAAAAGGGGCATGGCCTCCCAACTCCAAGGAAATTCGTTTAACGGTATCCGCTGCTCCCCGATATAGTTCTTTTCCCACTTCAGTGGAACCGGTAAAGGTAATCTTTTTAATCTTTTTGTGGTCTAAAAAGACGTTGCCGATGGAGGCGGCATCACCGGTTACAAGGGTTACCACTCCTTTGGGAAACCCCGCCTTCTCCACAAGTTCCATGATTTTAATGGCACTGATGGGGGTTTGACTAGCGGGTTTAATGATTACGGTACAGCCGGCGGCTAGAGCCGGGGCGATTTTTCGTGTAATCATAGCAAAGGGGAAATTCCATGGAGTAATGGCGGCTACCACCCCCACCGGTTGTTTTAGTACCATAATACGTTTGTTTTTATGGGAGGCGGGGATCATCTCACCGGTTACCCTTTTGGCTTCTTCGCTGTACCACTGAACAAAACTTGCTCCGTATCGGACTTCGCCGATCCCTTCTTTTAAAGGCTTTCCCTGTTCTAAGGTAATGGTTCGGCCCAGTTCTTCCACGTTTTCCAAGATAAGATCATACAACCGTCGAAGATGGTTGGAACGGGTTTCGGCAGTTTCCTTGGACCAGAACCGAAAAGCAGTTTCCGCATCATCTACTGCGCCTCTTACCTGCTCCGGGGAAGCCTTCGGGACCATGGCTAGGACCTCCCCCGTTGCAGGATTGTTGACCGAAAAGGATCCTGCGTCTCCCTCGGTCCAATTTCCGTTGATATAGTTTTTCAGATGTTTCATTATCCATGCACCTCACTTTAAAATTGGTAAAAAAGAATCTACTTTAGTACTTGTTTTGACTATATACCCAAAGTGATGGATGACAAAAAGGATTTTCTTTAATATAATGAAAGCAGAATTAGAAAAAAGGAGGAAATGGGTAATGGAACAGGTAAAAAAAGCTTTTGGAATCCTGAGAGGAAATTGGGTGCTGGCACTTCCCGTTTATTTAACCCGGTTAATTCCCGCGTTGTTAAGCATCTACATATTTACTGAAATTTCTACGGAATTAATCAGTATACTCTCCGTTGAAGAAATCGGCGAAACACAACATGTACTGGAGAACTATGAACAGGTGACCCGGGAGTTCTTTCAGGCAAATAGAGAGTATATATTGGCCAGTATAATTGTGGCGGCTCTGGGACTTCTGATGAATTTTATTGCGGTGCCCGCCACCTTTGGAATGATTAAAGAAAGTTTGGAAGAGGGAGAGAAACCGGATTTTTCAAGGGTATTTCCCAATGTGGGGAGATACTTTGGTAAATACTTAATGTATCGTATCGGAAAGCTGGCCCTTTGGATTTTCATATTTTTACTCAGTTTTATAGTCTTTGCTTTGGTAGCCTTTATAGGTTCGAGGGTGGATGAAGGTATGGCCGTGCTTTTGGTTATGCTTTTAGGGCTGGCCTTTATCCTTATGGCAGCGGTACTGCACCTGATTTTAAAACTGTGGTTTCCTGCCATGGTATTAGGAGAGTTAGGGGTGTTTGACGGTTTAAGAGAAGCTTTTCGAAAAAGCAAAGTGTGTTTTTGGCCGCTTTTTGCAGGTTTTTTGGGAATTCGAATGGCAGCGTGGATTGTCAATATGTTTGTGAATATGGTCATCGGAGACCTGGGTTACTTAAGTCCTTTCCTGGACAATATCATTCCTACATTGGCCACGGTGACCTTGCTCATCTTTTATATGTTAATTTACCGAGAGACTGAAAAGGAACTGGTTAATATAGAGGAAAGCGGGTAAGTAATGTTATATAAGTTTTTACTAAGGAGGAGAGGTCGATGTTAGCCAAGGATATTATGACAAAGGAAGTAATTTCGGTTAAAAGCCAGGACTTAGTGGAAGATGTAATCAAAATTTTGATGGATAAAAATATCAGCGGGGTTCCCGTTGTGGATGATGAGGAGCATGTAATCGGAATTGTTACGGAAGGAGATTTGATATACCGCAGTAAGAAACTTAGAATACCCACGTTTTTCAGCATATTGGACGGCTACGTTTTTTTAGAGAGCACCAAAACCATCGAGAAGCAGCTTAAAAAGATGGTAGCTTACCGAGTGGAGGATGTAATGACCACAGAGGTCATTACCGTTGAGGAAGATCAAACCGTAGAAGAAGTGGCGACCATCATGACAAAAGAAAAAATCAACCGGGTACCTGTAATCAAGGATAATCGATTGGTGGGGATCATCAGTCGAAGAGATATTATCCGATCCTATTCCGCTTAAATATAGAACTTATAAAACTTTTCCCCTTAAGGGTTTATCCTTAAGGGGGTTTTTATGGAGTAAAATGGATGAAAATCCTTGTTATTTAATTATCCAAATCGATTGACAAACATTTGACGAAGCTTTAGAATAGAAGGAGTACTTATAAATAATCTATTATGGATGTAGGAGGGCTATAAATGACAAGAAAGATGATAGGTTTTGTTTTGTTCATTTTAACCGGTACAGCCTTGATTGTTCTTTCGATTATGGAAACATCGGATCCGATTAATATTGGATTGTTGCTGATCATTGGGGCGTTTTTCGGGGTAGGACTAACGGATCATTACAAAGACTTAAAAAAATAAAGGAGGGCTGGATATGTTTGATAAAAAGAAAGCAACTACATTTATCTGTGCCTTTCTTGGCACGGTAATTACTTGGTACATTCAACATGAAATGGGCTATTCGGCAATCATCGCCAATGGAATAGTCGGAGTGTTGGCAGGGATTTTATTGACTGCACCCTTAGCTGGAGCAACTTATACCGCATCCTTCGTAGGGATGTCAGGAATTGCTGTACTCCCAAGCATTGGTGCCGCTGCTCTGGCCGGTGCGGTGGTGGGAATCGTAATTATCTTAACGGCGGAGATTTATGCGGGAATCGGTGGAAAAGGTGGGACCACCGCAGCATTTTCGGTACAGGTAAGTCGCTTTATTATGAGCATTTTCGGATAGGAGGAACAATAATGGATAATCTGGCAATTATAATTACAGCAATTTTAGCAGGAATAGCAACTTATACAATCAGTGTGAAATTAGAGAAAGGTGCGGTTTTCGGTTCCGCTATAGTGGTACTGTTATCGGGACTGTTTTTGCCTCATTTTTTTGAGATGGGGACTACCCTGGCAGTGATGGCCACAACATCTTCCTACGCCGGAATGGTGGCAGCGAAAAACGTACCAAACCTTAAAGAAATGGCCGCGGTGGGATTTATCGCCGGAGTGCTATTTATCTTGGTGGAGGTTCCCTTTGCAGGAGTGGGCGGAAAGCTTGGAACCATCGCTGCTATATCCTGTTTAGGCTGGATCGGGTTAAAAAAAGCATTGGTGATGGTATTAGCGAAAAAAGAAACACAACAGGAGTCCACCGTCAGTTATATGAAATAAGTCTCTTGTGGTAAATAATTAATTGACACAATGATAAATGGTGAAAATCGAAGTTAACAACAGAGCATAAAGTCTAAGCTATCTGACATAAAAGCACCCCTTTGTAACCACTTTCTTATAGAACAGAAGGTTTGTTATAAAGGGGTTTGTTGTATTAAAATACTTCGAAGAAAATGAAGTCTGAAGAATTTTTCTTGATTTCACGGATTTCATGTTGAAATCTAAAAGTAATAGGAGTACAATAGAATATGACATGAATCGAAACCCTTGAATTTCTTAAAAGAGAAGGGTTTTATAATAATCTCATAGAACAGACTAAGAGGTGTGTACATTGAAAAATCGTATAAAAACTTACAGCTATTATTTTGTTTTGCTTTTTTTATTTTGGATTATTTTATCGCAGCAGTTTACTTTGGAAATTGCACTGATCGGTGCAGGGGCCGTAGGGCTGATTATGCTGTATTCCAAAAGTTTATTGTTTTCACCCAAGGAGACGACCCTTTTTAGCCCGGGGAAAATAGTGCTTTTTGTAAAATTTATTTTCGTTATGCTGATCGAAATATTAAAGTCCAACTGGCAGGTGGCCAAAATTGTCCTTTCTCCTTCCTTACCGATTTCTCCCTCCTTTGTAAAGGTGAAAAAAACCTTTGAAAAGGATTTTGATAAAGTGATCTTTGGGAATTCCGTAACCTTAACCCCGGGGACCTTGACCGTAGATATCGACGAGGAAGGATTTCTTGTGCACGCATTAACCAAGGAAGCGGCGGAGGGGCTGGAAGGCAGTATTATCGAAGAATTTGTACGAAAACTGGAGGCGGAGTAAAGATGATGGAGACTGTTTTTTTAGGTTTTATTATATTTTTAGGGGTCACCATGTTTGTCTGTCTGTACCGAGCCTATGCAGGCCCCACAGCGGCGGATCGTGTGGTGGCAATTGACGTGATTTCTACTAAAATTGCGGTGCTCATTGCGTTTTTAGCGATACAAACCGGACAGGAAAGCTTTATTGATGTGGCTCTGGTCTATGCCATGATGGGATTTATTGCAACCATTGCGGTGTCCAAATACTTAGAAAAAGGAAAGCTTTATTAAGGAGAGGTAGAAATGATCATAAACGCCATTATATTAATATTGATAGGAAGCAGCGCCTTCTTTTTTGGCGTAGGAACCTTAGGACTTATACGAATGCCCGATACCTATACAAGAATGCATGCCAGCACCAAATGTGATACTTTGGGAGCGGGTCTTGCCCTATTAGCCCTTGCGGTGTACAGTGGGTTTAGTATAATCAGTGTGAAAAGCATCATTGTAATTGCTTTTATCTGGATTACCAATCCTACCGCCGCCCATATTATTGCTAAGGCAAAATACCACAGTGAAAAAAAAGAGGAACTTCAAAAGTAAAATTCAAGAAGAATAATCTAAATGTATCTGTAAGAAAATCCTGATGTAAGGATTCTGAAGAGAATCATAAGGAGAGGATCAAATGGAAATCTTAAATGTTATTTTAATACTTTTCCTGATTGTTTGCGCTTTAGCTGTTGAGCGGACAAAGGACTTGCTTAGTGCCATTATCATTTTCGCATCATACAGTTTGGTAATGGCTATTTTGTGGCTGATACTCATGGCGCCGGATATTGCCTTGACGGAAGCCGCCATTGGAGCCGGTGTTACTACTATTCTTCTGATTGCCACGGTTTCCAGAATAAGGAGGGTGGAAAAATGAAAAAATTTTTTATACCTCTAGTGTTTTTGGGTCTGCTGGGAATTATGTTTATCAGTGTTATGGAGCTTCCCGCTATCGGAGATCCGGAAAATCCCAGTCAAAATGAAGTGGCGGATTATTACATCGAGAATGCCATTGATGATACGAAAACCCCCAACACCGTAACAGCAGTTTTAAAATACTACCGAGGGATAGATACCTTGCTTGAAGCCGGAGTTCTATTTACTTCAATTGTTGCGGTAATATCCGTACTTAGGGGAAATGAAAAAAAAAGAAGTATTAAAGAAGAGTAAAAGGAGCACGCATCTATGGACGATTTAATAGTAAAAACCATTATACGCATCGTTACCCCCTTTATTTACTTATACGGCACTTATATTATTTTAAACGCCAGCGCATCACCGGGGGGAAGTTTTGCCGGTGGAGCCATTATGGGTTCCGCAATTGTTCTGTATACCATTGTGTTTGGCCTTGCTAAAGCGGAAAAAAAAGTACCGGATCGCNTTGGGAAATTAAAGCGGGAGGTACTGCTTTGTTTTATTTTAATGGCCTTTGTGGTCGTTTTTATGGGTTATGATGTGCTGCAGCTTAGAGAAGCGGGAGCCTATCAGATCGCTTATGGAGAAAAAGTACAAGTTGAGATGCTTTCTTTGGTAAATATGGGGATTGCTTTCAAAGTTGCGGTAACCCTGATCAGTCTTTTTCATGTGTTCATTAAGGAGGATCATTAAAATGGAGTTTTTGGAAATTATCATGGACCGAATTAATTATTTTGGAGCCGCCACCCTTTTGGTGATCGGGCTTTATACCGTATTAACCCATCCGAATTTACTCAAAAAAGTTATTGGGCTCAACATTATGGAAACCGCCGTATTTTTGTTTATGGTATCCGTGGGATACGTTGCGGAAGGTAATGCTCCCATACTTGGTACCGTAAAAGAACCGATCACTGCTTCCTATGTGAATCCTTTACCTACGGCGATGATTCTTACGGGAATTGTGGTTGCTGTTAGTATTACGGCCTACGCCCTCAGTTTGATTATTAAAATTTATGAAGTATACGGCACCGTTGAGCTGGATGAAATCTTAGAAATGAGGGGGGAGTAGAGGATGGCTTATTTGCAGTTTCCGTTATTGATTCTATTTATACTCCTTTTAGGAGCGGTTATGACCCCTTTGCTGATGAAAAGGTTTAACTTGAAGGGAAAATATTTTATTCTGACAGTGCTGATAGCAAGTCTATCGCTAAGCGCTTATCTGCTTTTTCAGGTGATGACTCAGGGATCCTACATGTATAATATCGGCAACTGGAGTCCCACCATTGGGATACAGTTCAGTGTTGATGAGTTTTCCACCATGATGGTCTTTTTCATCCTTATGATGACCACTTTAGTGGTGATTTATTCCTTAAGGGACATTGAACATGAAATTTTGCCAAAGCAAATTCCGGTATATTACAGTTTAATATTTTTACTGCTCGTGGGAATGGTGGGGATTACCTTTACCAATGACCTGTTTAATACATATGTATTTATGGAGATCCTGGCGATGACTTCCTGTGCAATAATTTCCATTAAACGAAAAAAGGAAAACTTTATGGCGGCCTTTAAGTACTTAATGTTAAACACCTTGGCATCCATCTCTTTTCTTTTCGGTGTGGCTCTTTTATATATGGCCACGGGATACTTAAACATCACGGAGATGTCCAATCAGATGGCTATTGCCTGGGAAATGTATCCCACCAATATTTTATTGGCCTTGGGTTTTATGGCGGCGGGACTTGGAATTAAAGCTGCGGTTTTCCCCTTGCATACCTGGCTTCCCGATGCCCACTCCAGCGCACCGACTCCATCCAGCGCATTGCTTTCCGGCCTTGTGGTAAAGGTCTATATTTTTGTGGCGATGAAAGTTCTTTTCCGTTTAGTAGGTACGGAAATTATCATCGTTAATTTAGGAGTTCACAATTACATTGCTTATTTTGCTGCTGTGGGAATGATCATGGGGTCCATATTTGCCATCGGACAAAAAGATATTAAAAGAATGCTCGCCTACTCCAGTGTGGCCCAACTAGGATACATCTTTCTGGGGATCGGTATGGCCACGACCCAAGGGCTTAGCGTGTCCCTTTTTCATGTAGTCTCCCACGGATTAATGAAATCCGCATTATTCCTAAGTGCGGGAGCCATCATATATAAAACGGAAAAACGAAAAATCAACGACTTGTCGGGGATTGGGTATGAAATGCCCTTGACCATGATTGTTTTCAGTATTGCGGCCCTAGGGATGATCGGTATTCCCGGAATGAGCGGGTTTATGAGTAAGTGGTATTTAGCCCTGGCGGTTCTCGAGTCCAATCAGCCTTTCTATCTCGTCGTAATTCTATTAAGTAGCTTTCTTAACGCGGTATATTATCTCCCCATTATTGTAGCGGCTTTCTTAAAGCCCAGGGAAGATGGCAGTGAAGAAATGACTCGGGACGGTATTCCGAGAACCATGACCATGCCTATGGTTATCATTGCAGGATTGATTATTTTAGTAGGAATATTCCCTCAAATTCTTATGAATATTATTGAGCGAGCGGTTCCCACTTTCTTGTAGTTTAGAGGAGGAGAAACATGAAAGATTTAAATAGTAAACAAAAAGAAAATATTCTGCAACGAATCATAGGTAATCTGGATTCTTTTTGTGTGAACTGTATACTAGTATTTGTATTGACAATATTTCTCGTTGGGATTTTTATTATTATTACCATGGGAGCGGGTACGGGAACCCAGGGAGAATTTATCTTTGATACGAAGTTTTCCATCGCCGAGACCTTTGTGAATCTGATCAACAATATTCCTTATCTGCCCTTTATTGCCATATTAATCCCCTTAGTGGGAGGCCCTATTGAGGCCTATTTTGGAAGAAAGTCGGAAACCCTTAGGGATTCCACTGTTGTAAACTCTACGTTTGTTACTTTTTTAATGATTTTAGCAATGTATCCCCAGGTGGTAGAAGGCAGTATTGACTATTTTATCCCTGGAGTATTTGGTGTGGGACTGCATTTTACTGTGGATATGCTTGGATTTATTATGGCCATGACCGCAGGGGTTTTGTGGTTGATGGTAACCATTTATACCCGGGACTATATGAGGATTGAACGGCACCGAAATAGATTCTCCCTATGGATGGCAGTAACCTTTGGAGGAATTCTCGGAACCATATTTGCGGGAGATATCTTAACGATGTTTCTTTTCTTTGAGATGATGACCTTAACCTCCTATATGTTGGTGGCCCACAACCAGTCAAAGGAATCCATGCTGGCGGGGAACAACTACATCTATATGGGAGTAGCCGGGGGCCTGAGTATTCTTCTTGGAATAATTCTTTTATATGTTTATACCGGGACCTTGGAGTTTGTACCCCTGGCAGCGGAACTGAACGAGCTGGGCTGGATAAAATACCTGATCACTCTGTTTTTTGTACTGGGATTTGGCGTAAAGGCCGGGATGCTTCCTCTGCATATTTGGCTGCCTAAGGCTCATCCTGTAGCCCCTACGCCGGCCAGCGCTTTGCTTTCGGGGATTTTAATTAAGGTAGGGGCCTTTGGACTGCTTCGAATCATTACCAGCTTTTTTATTCCTGATATCACCGCCTTAGGAGAACTGGATCCCACCTTGTGGTCGGTTTCCGAAAACCTGGGAGCAGTAATTATCTGGGTGGGGATTGCCACCATGACCGTAGGAGTGTTTATGGCGCTTCAGCAGTCCCATATGAAAAAGATGCTGGCGTATCACTCCATCTCTCAAATGGGGTACATCGTAATGGGGATCGGGGTGGCAGCCTATCTTGGGGATTACGGCGCCATGGGCTTTACCGGAGCAGTATACCATATTGTAAACCATGCTCTTTTTAAGGGACTATTGTTTATGGTAGCGGGATTGGTATATCTACGAACCAGAGAGCAGGACATGTATAAGCTTGGAGGGCTTTGGAAAAAAATGCCCTTTACCGCTTTGGTTTGTTTGATAGCCGCTTTAGGGATTACAGGAATGCCGGGTTTTAACGGCTTTGCCAGTAAATCCATGCTGCACCATGCCATTATCGAAGCCTATGAATACGGTCATCATTCCTTCCGGTATGCGGAAGTGATGTTTACCATCGTCAGTGCCGGTACTGTATGCTCCTTTATTAAACTTTTCGGTTACGTTTTCCTAGGAAAAACTCCGGAAAAATACCAAAATATCGAAGGAGATAACGGTATGATGGATATGGCCATGGCAGGACTGGCGATTTTAATCGTGGCCATCGGGCAGGCTCCCAATTACTTCTTAAATGCCTTTTTAATTCCGTCGGCCCGACAGTTTGTATACGACCCTTATTTTATTGAAAGTTATTTGGTGGATATGAATTTTTTTAATTACGCAGATATCTCCATCATGTTTTGGATTTATTTATTCGGTTTCGGAATCTTTTTTATCGGAAGCCGGTATCACTTATTCCACCTGACCATGCCGGACTGGATGGATGTAGAGACCACCCTGTACCGACCGATGTATAATCTGGTTTATAAGAATGCAATTAAAATCACCGATCGTTATGAAATGACAATTATTAAGGAAGATGTTATAATATATACGGTAATTTTGACGGTTGCTCTGATTATTTTGACCCGAATCATATAAAATGAGAGCTCTTGCTGATCCTTCTGCTTAAGGAAGCAGGAGCTTTTATCATAGGAAAGGATGAATAGCATTGGATATTATTTCAAGAGGAATCATTCAAGTATGGATGCCTGCATCGATTGTCCTTTTTATTGTTCTGGAATTACTGATAATTCCGTCAATAGGAGATAAGGAACGAAAAATTCGACGAAATGTGGTAAAAGTTTTTGTACTCCTCACCACGATTTTTATGATTCTGATCTTCAATGAAGTCCAACGGGCCCCTGTGGTCTATGAAATCGGAAATGTATTCGGTATGGGAGCCATATTTCGTATTGATATGCTCAACTACGTATTTATTATTTTAACGGGAATTGTATGGTTGGCCCTGGGGATTTACAGTTTGGAAGACATCAACTATGTTTTCTACACCTTAACCTACTTTGCTATTATCGGAACCCTGATGGCTGGCGACCTTTTGAGCTTTTTCCTATTCTTTGAGGCCATGACCTTTATTTCCTATGCCTTGATGGTTTATCACAGGGGGGAAGACCAGTTAGAGGCGGGAAAAGTTTATATTTACATGGGAATTATCGGAGGGCTATCCATACTAAGCGGAATTTTAATGCTCTCCGCCTATACGGGAAGCTTTGAATGGAGCCCCCTCGCCGTACAGTTTAGTGAAATGGGACCGATCAAATATATTATTGCAGCTTTCTTAATTGGAGGTTTCGGTATCAAAGCGGGGATGGTACCCTTTCATTTCTGGATGCCTAAGGTGTACGAAGGTGGACCGATTTCTGTGGTGGCACTATCTTCCGGGATTCTGATCAAGATCGGTGCCTACGGAATTCTTCGGGTGGTCTCCGTGGTATTTTCCGTTACGGACAGTGCCCGACTCAGCTCAGTGGAACTTTTATGGCAGGTCTCAAGAAACATTGGCGCTGTGGTTATTTGGATCGGAATCATAACTATGGTGGTAGGCGTTTTTATGGCCCTGCAGCAGGGTAATATGAAACGGATGCTGGCTTATCACAGTGTGAGTCAAATGGGTTATATGATCATGGGAATAGGAGTTGCAGGATATTTAGGTTATGAAGGAGCTATGGGCTTTGCCGGTGCCGTCTTCCATATGATCAATCACGCCTTCTTTAAGGTGATTCTCTTTATGGTGGCAGGATTGGTATTCCTTCGTACTCGGGAATGGAACATGTACAAGCTCGGGGGTCTTTGGAAAAAGATGCCTCTTACTGCCCTACTGTGTTTAATAGCGGTCTTTGGTATTACTGGGATGCCAGGCTTTAATGGTTTTGCCAGCAAGTCCGTGCTTCACCATGCCATTGATGAGGCCTATCTCTACGGTCATGAGGTTTTTCGTTATGCAGAGCTCCTTTTTGTCATTGTCAGTGCGGGAACCGTATGCTCTTTCCTCAAGTTCTTCGGATACATCTTCCTGGGAGACCTTGCCCCTGAATATGAAAAAATTGAGGGAGACCATTATCGTATGAATGGGGCCATGGGAATTCTTGCCTTCTTTGTGATCGCCATCGGTCTAAATCCTTCCTTTTTCTTCGAGGGTTACTTGATTCCTGCGGCAAGCAGCTTTACCTACAGCCCGGAGTTTATTCAAAGTTATTTAGTGGGGCTGGAGTTTTTCGGGGCTGATGAAATTGTAGACTTCCTGGGAGTTTATATTATCGGATTCGGTATGTTTGTAGTGGGTGTGAAATTTCATTTATTCAGTCTGCCGTTGCCGAAATGGATTAATGCGGAACGTTTCATATATAAACCGGTTACTGTGGTGTGTGAAAAGTTCCCTAATTTTTGCGTGCAACAATTTGAAAAACGGATTATTTTTGGAGATGTGGTCATTTACGCCGTTTTATTAACGGTGATTTTAGGAATGTTAATTGTTTTTGGAATTTAAGCAGGATATTTTAAGGAATTGGCGAATAATAAATTAAGACCTTCTAAAAGAAAAATACAAGGGAGTAGTTATAAGGGGATAAGCCATGATAAATTTTATAAAAAATAAAGCTTTCGAAAAAACCCATAAAATTGAGATTGATGAAAAAATTCTGGACCCGAAAAACATCAAACAATTTTTTAATGAATCTAAATGCCATCAAACCATTAAAACCTATGGAAATCAAAGGACGAAAAAACTCCAGGGGGAATTGTACAACAAAGAAAAAGAGATTCGGGATATGGAAGGCAAACTGCAAAAGAAATATGAGGATAAAGATCAACTGATTAACCGAATTATTGCCCTTTCTCATGAAATCAATTCCGAAGACAGGGGATCCTTGACCAAGGAATTGGAAAAAGCAAAAATAGACATTGAGAATGTGAAAGAAGAAATCGATAAATTTAAAAGTGATTTGGAAGAAAAACAGATTTTACTAAAAGACATCCAAAAAAAACTCTATAAAGTGATGGCGGAAATTTCTTACACCCGATTTTTACACGAGCGGCAAAAACTTTCCAAGGTTCAAAAAAATATCAGGGGCCTACGAAAAAAACTGGACGGTATGCGGACAGAAAAAGAGGGGATTGAAGAAAAGCTGAATGATTTATACCACATGCTTCATGGAGTTATGGGCCATCAACAGATGGAGCAAATGGACCTGACTTTTTTAAAGGACTTCAGTGAAGAAGAAGAAGAGGTGAAGGATAATGGTTAGAGGCATTGGAATTGATATCATTGAAATTCATCGAATTGAAAGAGCCATAAAGAAAAATCCGAAGTTTATACATCGTATCCTGACCGAACAAGAAGTGGACTACATAACAGAAAACCAAAAGTCTACAATTACGGTAGCCGGCTATTTTGCCGCTAAAGAAGCCGTAAGCAAAGCTTTGGGCACCGGACTACGGGGTTTTAGCTGGAAGGATGTCGAAATACATAAAGACAGCAATCACCGGCCCTTTGCAGTTCTTCATAACGGAGCAAAGGAACAATTGGAAATCATGGGGGCCACGGAGATTTGGCTCAGTATTTCCCACAGTAAAAAAGACGCTGTTGCTCAGGCAATAATCAGCAAAGGAGGATCTTATGATTAATAAAGAGAATCTACGGCCCCTATGGGCGGAAATTAATTTGGACCATTTATCTCACAATATGAAAGAGGTTAAACGAAACATTAATAAAGATACCTTAGCCTGTGCGGTAATCAAAGCGGATGGTTATGGACATGGGGCAGTAGAGATCGCCGAAACACTGGTAAAATCTGGTGCTGACCGGTTCGCCGTGGCCACCCTGACGGAAGCTGTGGAACTGCGAAAATCGGGAATAACGCTTCCTATTATGGTGCTGGGATATACTCCGGAAACTCAGTTTGAGACAATTACCAAGTATAACATCACCCAAACCATATATACCTATGAACAAGGAAAGTGCTTCAATGAAAAAGCTTTGGAGCGGGGAGAAAAAATAACAGTGCACATCAAAGTGGATACCGGTATGTCCCGACTGGGTTTTCAAACCCATGAGCAGGATCAGAAGAAAATGATAAGAATCCTAGGTATGAAAGGGTTGATAGTGGAGGGGATTTATACTCATTTTGCCATAGCCGATGATGCTAAAAAAGATTTTACCTATTTACAGTTTGAAAAATTTCAGCTTTTAGTGAAAAAACTGGAAGCCGAAGGGTTCAATATACCGATTAAGCATGTATCGAATTCCGCTGCAATTATTGATCTTCCCGAGATGAATCTGGACATGGTCCGCGCGGGACTGATGCTCTACGGTCTTTATCCTTCGAAGGATGTGGACCATCGGAGAATCAAGCTAAAAAAGGTACTGGAGTTAAAAGCGGAAATTGCGTTGGTAAAGGACTTGGAAAAGGGTCGCGGAGTCAGTTACGGCCTCATATATGAAACCCGGGAAACCCGACGGATTGCCACCCTTCCCGTGGGCTATGCAGACGGTTTTACAAGGCTGCTGACGGAAAAAGCCAAGGTGATGCTAAAAGGGAAGGCCTATCCCATTGTTGGAAGAATCTGTATGGATCAGTCCATGGTGGATATCACCGGTGAAGAGGCCAATATAGGAGACGTGGTTACTGTCATTAGTAGCAACGATGAAGATCCCAATACCGCGGATGATTTTGCGGATTTACTGGGCACCATAAATTATGAAATTGTTTGTATGATCAGTCGAAGGGTTCCTAGGGTTTATTTAATGAAAGGAGAAGTATGGGCAATTACCGATCACTTGTTGACACGACAATCTTAAGTGATATATAATATAAGTTAGCCTAATACTTATGACTAGGAGGTGCAGTATGCCCAATTCAGATAAATTTTTTGTCGAATTACCCTTATCTCTTATTGAAGAGGCGGACCACCTGGCAAAAATCGAAAATTTGAATCGAAGTGAATTCTTAGCGAAAGTGATTCGTGCCTATATCCAAGAGCAATGCTTTGGAGAAAAACTTTCTAAAATGAAAGAAGGATATGAGGAGATGGCAAATATTAATGCTGCATTGGCGGAACTGGGTATGAGCTTAGATTTGTTTTTGTTGGAAGATTATGAAAACAATATATCGGAGAGTGATTAAATCGTGGCAATTAAAAGAGGAGATATGTTTTACGCAGACCTAAGTCCCGTTGTGGGATCGGAACAAGGCGGGGTAAGACCGGTGTTGATTATTCAAAACAACATCGGCAACAAATACAGCCCTACGGTTATTGTTGCGGCCATAACGTCGAAGATTAACAAAGGGAAGCTGCCCACCCATGTGGAGTTGGACACTACTCATTACAAAATCCCCAAGAATTCCGTGATCTTACTGGAACAGATTCGAACCATTGATAAAAAGCGATTAGAAGAGAAAATAGGAACCTTGGATGATCGAACCATGACCAAAGTAAATCGGGCGCTTTCCATTAGCTTAGGTATTTTATCGGATTATTAAGAAAAAAAGCATGCAACAAGGAATATATCACTACATAAAAAAATCATCTTTGTACTGGCACTTTATCAGTACCACATAACCAATAGCACTATTGAATTGTAAATAAGACCTTTCATTCTTTCAAGCAATAATTGGGGAATGAGGTCTTAATTTTTGGAAAGGAGCATGACGATGATTCAAAATAAAAAATATAGAATGCTTGTGGAGTATCTTGCCATAGCCCTCGGCTCGGGTCTACTGGCTTTTTCTTTGGTGTTTTTCTTAGAGCCTAATACCATAGCCCCGGGAGGAGTGACGGGTTTTGCCATTCTGATACAAAAAATCTTCGGCATTCCTATCGACTTTACCAACTTAGCCGTAAACATTCCCTTATTTATTGCAGGAATCATGATTCTGGGTAAGGCTTTTGGCGCAAAAACCGCTTATGCAACGATTATGTTGTCGGTGTTCATCCGATTTTTCTATTTATTTTTTGGAGAAATTGCCGTAACCGAGGATCTGTTACTGGCCGCAATTTACGGGGGTGTGATTTCCGGAGTAGGGCTTGGCATAGTTTTTCGCTTCGGTGGGACCACGGGAGGGACCGACCTTGGAGGGGCTATATTGAATAAGTTTTTCCCGAATCTCAGTACAGCGAAAATGATGATGTTGTTGGACCTCATTGTAGTGGCAGCTGCAGGCTTGGTGGAAAGAAGAATTGAGACCTCACTTTACTCCATTATCGCCCTGTATATTTTAGTTAAACTGATCGACTTTATTGTAGAAGGCCTCAGTTATGCCAAAGCCTTTTATATCATTTCCAATGATCCCGAAGCTATGGGGATGAAAATCACTCAGGAAATGAATCGGGGGGTTACAGCCCTTTCAGGAAAAGGGGTATATACCGGTTCTAATCGGGATGTACTATTATGTGTGGTAAACCGTGCCCAGGTGGCAAAATTAAAGCGTATTGTCAATGAAGTGGATCCGAAGGCCTTTATGATGGTCAGCACCATCCATGAGGTATTAGGAGAAGGCTTTAAAGAACCGAAATAGTAAATTTCAGGGGAAAATATAGGGTTTATGCTATCAAATGGAGCGAAATCTAAGGACTTCGCCAATGAAAGTGTTGATGATGAAAGAAAACAAATATTGCTTGAACAACTAACTAGGAGGTTATGAAAATCATGAATCATGAAATGCTAGAACAAAAGGCCGTAATTATGCGTAAGGATATTGTGGAAATGCTTTACAAATCCGGTTCCGGTCATCCCGGGGGGTCCCTTTCCGCAGTGGAGATCCTCAGTGCTTTGTATTTTAAAGTAATGAACGTGGACGAGAAAAACCCGAGATGGCAGGAACGGGATCGATTTGTGCTGTCCAAAGGTCATGCTGCGCCGGTACTTTACGCAGCCCTGGCAGAAAAAGGATTTTTTCCAAAAAGCGAACTGTGGAACCTGCGGAAAATCGGATCCTTATTGCAGGGACATCCGGAAATGAAAAACATACCCGGAGTGGATATGTCCACAGGATCTCTGGGCCAAGGATTTTCCACCGCCGTGGGAATGGCCTTGGGACTGAAAACCGACAACAGCAACAGTCGGGTATTTGCCTTGTTGGGAGATGGAGAACTTCAAGAAGGAATTGTTTGGGAAGCAGCCATGGCGGCGTCTCATTATAAGCTGGAAAATCTTACGGCCTTTGTAGATTATAACGGTCTGCAAATTGACGGACCGAATGAAGAAGTTATGGGGGTACACCCTGTTACTGATAAATTTAAAGCCTTCGGCTGGAACGTACTGACTGCTGACGGTCATGATTTCGGTGAGATTTTAGAAGCGATAGAAATTGCAAAAACATATAAAGGCAAACCTACAATGATCGTTGCCAGAACCGTAAAAGGGAAAGGTGTGTCCTTTATGGAAGATCAGGCCGGTTGGCATGGAAAAGCACCGAATAAAGAAGAACGGGATCAAGCAATGAATGAACTGGGAGGGTTGGATCATGAGTAAAATGATGGCTACAAGAGACGGATACGGAAAAGCTTTAGTGGAACTTGGAGAAGAAAATGAGAATGTGGTAGTCTTAGATGCGGACTTATCCAAATCCACGAAAACCGCAGGATTTGGAGAGGTCTATTCCGAAAGGTTTTTCAATGCGGGAGTGGCAGAGCAAAACCTGATCGGTCTTGCGGCGGGGCTCTCCACCACGGGGAAAATCCCCTTTGCCAGTTCCTTTGCCATGTTTGCCACGGGAAGAGCCTTTGAGATTATTCGAAACTCCATCGGGTACCCGAGGCTAAACGTAAAAATTTGTGCCACCCATGCGGGAATTACCGTAGGAGAAGACGGCGCATCTCATCAGGCCTTAGAGGATATCGCCTGCATGCGGACCATTCCAAATATGACCGTTATTGTGCCCTCCGACGGAGTGGAAGCCATGAAGGCGGTAAAAAGAATTGCAGAATTTGAAGGACCTGTGTACTTACGACTGGGACGTTCCGGCGTACCGGTGATCAATGACCATGAAAATTATAAATTTGAAATCGGAAAAGGTATCACTTTAAAAGAGGGGGGCGATATCACCATTATTGCCACGGGACTGATGGTCCACGAAGCCCTAAAGGCCGCTGAAAGACTGGAAGAAAAGGGTGTGGAGGCGAGAGTTTTGAACCTGCACACGATCAAACCCATTGATCGGGAATTGATTATTAAGGCTGCTGAGGAAACCGGAACGGTTATTACCGCAGAGGAACATAATATCATTGGGGGCCTCGGCTCGGCGGTAGCGGAAGTGCTGTCGGAAAATATGCCGGTGCCTTTAAAGCGTATCGGTGTGGAAGACACCTTCGGCGAGTCGGGAAAGCCCGCAGAGCTTTTAGAGAAGTACGGTCTTACTCACGCTAAGATCTTTAAGACCGCCATTGAGATGTTGGCACGCTAGGATATCTTCATGCCGTTAAAATATGGGTGTATCTGTTGAAATCATATTTGCATGTGGAAATAATGCTTCCCTGTGAAAATAAAGACTGTGTACAGCGATAGCTGTTGTAGCTATGAAGTTTGGCTATCAGTTTTGGTTGTCGGTTAAAAAGCTAGGATGCAATTAAATATTGGAGTTGTTATGATGGATAAAAATTTTATTAATGAAATAAACAAACGAAGGACATTTGCAATTATTTCCCACCCCGATGCGGGAAAAACGACGTTGACGGAAAAGTTCCTCCTTTACGGGGGAGCCATTCGTCTGGCCGGATCTGTAAAATCTAGAAAAGCTCAGAAACATGCGGTTTCTGACTGGATGGAAATTGAAAAACAACGGGGGATCTCGGTAACTTCCAGTGTGATGCAGTTTAACTATGAGGGTGCCTGCATAAATATTTTGGATACCCCGGGACACCAGGACTTCTCGGAGGATACCTATAGAACCCTAACTGCAGCAGACAGCGCTGTAATGGTCATTGACTGCGCCAAAGGGGTGGAGCCTCAAACGAAAAAGCTGTTTCGGGTTTGTAAGGATCGAAACATACCGATTTTCACCTTCATTAATAAGTTGGACCGGGCGGGAAAGGACCCCTTTGAACTGATGGAAGAGATCGAAAAGGTTCTCGGCATTCAGTCCTACCCTATGAATTGGCCCATTGGCACCGACGGAGACTTTAAAGGGGTTTATAATCGGGAGAAAAAAAGAATTGAACTTTTTCAGGACGGGGACCACGGCCAAAATATCGCAAAAATTGTCAGCAAGGATCTGTATGATGAAGGTCTGGCAGACATTATCGGAACCGATTATTATCAACGCCTACGGGATGAGGTAGAACTGCTGGATATGGCCGGAGACGACTTTGATCATGACCGGATCCAAAGCGGAGAATTAACCCCGCTGTTCTTTGGAAGTGCNATGACCAACTTTGGCGTGGAACCTTTTTTGGAATCTTTTTTAAAACTGACCTATAAACCGGAAGCGAGAAATAGCAATCAAGGCATGATCCCTCCGGAAGATCCTAATTTTTCCGGATTTATCTTTAAAATCCAGGCGAATATGAATCCCGCACATCGGGATCGGCTGGCATTTATTCGAATCTGTTCCGGAAAGTTTGAGAAGGGCATGTCTGTATATAATTCCAGGACGGGAAAGAAAATTCGTTTGGCCCAGCCCCAGCAATTTTTAGCCCAGGACCGGGAGATTGTGGATACCGCTTATCCCGGAGATATTATCGGCGTCCATGATCCGGGGCTCTTTAAGATCAGCGATACCCTGTCGGAAGCCGACGCATCCCTAAAATATGAGCGTATTCCCGTGTTTCCTCCGGAGCATTTTTCAAAAATCATTCCGAAGAATTCCATGAAACGAAAGCAGTTTTTGAAGGGGATTCAGCAGTTGGCGGAAGAAGGGGCGATCCAGGTCTTTAAGCGACCGAATATCGGTATTGAGGAATATATTGTGGGAGTGGTTGGAGTATTGCAATTTCAAGTATTGGAATACCGACTGAAAAATGAGTACAGCGTGGACATCATCATGGAAAGTATGCCTCACCGATTTATTCGGTGGATCGAAATGGATAACTACGATCCCTACCGCTTCAGTATCACCATGGACAGTATGCTGGTAGAGGATCATGATGGAAATCCCGCCATCATACTACAAAACGAATGGTCCATTGGAAAAGTCGAAGATCGGAATTCCGGTGTGGTGTTAAAGGATATTTATAAAAAAGACTTGGAATAGAAAAGCATCGGTTTATAAATTTCTAGATTTGAAATAAGTAGGGATTTTACAAAAACTAAAATTAAGGGGTAAAGGTGCCCCTTAATTTTTTTCGTCTATTTTTTGCAGGATTGCCAGGTTTTTTACTAAATCCTGTTGGGAATCCTTTATGGGAAATTCTTCGGCTCGGAAGGGATTGTTCAGCGCCTCTCGATGATGATAACGGGTAAGAAAAATTACTGGAGACTGTGTGCCTATTTTTTCGAGGATTTTTGCACCTAGCTCCGGGTGATGCTTTTTATAATACAGGGCTTCTTTAATAAACTGCGGAAGCATTTTTCCGGGAATATTAAGTTTAATGACAAGTACCACAAAGGCTTTATTAATCAAGGTTAAATTGCTTTGTACTTTTCCCACGTCATGGAGAAGGGCGGCTTTGATTAACGTGGGATTATGTTCATTTATTGCCAGACAGTCATAGGCAATATTTAGGCAGTGGCGCTGCTCCCCAATCCGAAGACGGCGAAACAGGCAGATTTCCTGCTTCGATAGATGCTTTTTAAGAAATTGTTGATCTTCTAGGGTCACCTTCGCAAATAAACCCCGGTAAAACTGCTTTATTCGATAAATCATGGATTCCCTCCTAAGACTGAAGACTCTCTTTGATTTTAGCACACATCCCCATGGGAAAGAATGAAAAATCCGTAATAATTATGTGAAATCAAAAAAAATAAAAGAACAGATTAGCTTAATTCAATTTAAGAAAGACTAATACGGGGTAGAAGGTTTCCCTTTTAGAACAGGGGATCCTGGGTATAAACTGAAGAGAAATGACAGGAGGGATACTATGAAAGCACTGTTTACTTACGATTACGGTAAAAAGAAAATGCAAAGTATTAGAAATCTCGGCTACGAAATCATCCTTCGAAAAGAAAAAGATCTGGTATATGATGAAGAGTTACGGGATGTGGAGGTCCTATTCTGCTACAATCCCTTTACTACCTTAGACATTGGGAAAATGAAGAAGCTGAAATGGATTCAACTGTCCAGTATCGGTATTGACCAGGTACCCTTAGATAAGGTAAGAGACCAAGAAATCACCCTTACCAACAACAAAGGGGGGTATAGCGTTCCCATGGGAGAGTTTATCGTAATGAAAATACTGGAACTCTTTAAAAACAGCAAGACTTTTTATCATCAGCAGCAGCAAAAACAGTGGGAAATTGATACGTCTCTAATGGAGTTGTACAATAAACGGATAACTTTTATAGGGACTGGAAGTATAGCTGTGGAAGGAGCAAAGCGGCTACAGGGATTTGGTGTGGAAGTTACCGGAGTCAATACCCGAGGAAGAGACGTAGAGTACTTTCATAAATGCTATCCCGTAAAAGATTTAAAAGAGGTTTTAAAGCATAGTGAGGTCGTGGTCCTGACCATTCCCTATACCGATGAAACCCATCATTTAATCGATGATGAAGCCTTAGCGGCCATGAACCCCGAGGCCTATTTGATCAACGTTTCCAGAGGCAGCATTGTGGATGAGCAAGCACTGATTGATCATCTGGAACAAGGGTCTATACAAGGGGCTGCCTTGGATGTTTTTGAGCAGGAGCCCTTAAAAGAAGACAGTCCCCTGTGGGATTTTGAAAGGGTCATCATTACCCCTCATAATTCCTGGGTGTCGGAAATGCGGAATCAACGGCGTTTTGATACTATTTATGAAAATGCGGATAGATTTTCCCGGGGGGAAACCTTAAAGAACGTGGTGAACTTGAATAAAGGATATTAAAAACTAAAACAAACCTCCCGAAAGGCATATTTAGAAGAGCTATGTCCGGAAGATTTGTTCATAATTACTTATAGATATAAGTTTAAGACATTTGATATTTTTGTAAGTTTTCCTGAATGGTATTCAGGACCTTCACGGTGTTGTCCGAGGATTTTTCCTGACCCTTTTCCTGAGGAGGAAGAGGCTTGGAAATGACCACTCGAACCTTTGCGGGTTGAATGCGGCCGTTGTTGGCCTCATAAAGTTTATAGGAGTCGATGACGGTCACGGGGACCACTAATGACTCGGCCTTTTCCGCAATTTTCAAACTTCCCGGTTTAAAGGGATTCATTTCCGAGGTTTTGCTTCTGGTACCTTCGGGGAAAATTACCATGGAATGATGATCTTTAATTTTTTTCGAAGCCTCATTGATGGCCCGAAGGGATTGACGGATATCCTGTCGGTCGATAAACACACTTTCCGTAAAGTGAATCCATTTGCCGATTACCGGAACTTTTCGAAGCTCCTTTTTTGCCACAAAGCCAAGGGGTTGATTTAGAACATAGACTAATAGCGGGATATCCAAATAACTTTGGTGATTGCTGACATAGAGGGCTGCCTGATTCTTTGGAATGTTTTCCTCACCGATGATTTCCAAATCGCAGCGACTGAAACGCACAATATTTCTTGAAAGACTTCTGTTGATCCTATAAACCAGATTTCGTTTTTTATCCTGCGGGCCCTTTTTTTCATAGTAATAATGGATCGGAAAGGTCAAAGCAATAAAAAGCATATAGGATATAAAGAAAATGACAAAGAAAATATGGGTCATGGATAATTCCTCCTAAATATTTTATGTATTTACGGATAAAGGCAATTATAATCATACCATAAAGTCCTTCGGATTTCTATATAAAAACCCTTAATCTTCGAGGGGGGGTGAAGTAAGAAAAAGTGTTATAGTTTAAATTCGTGGGTGTCTAAAATCAGCTTAAATTGATTGAAGGAAAATCCATAACAGGAAAATTGCAAAAGATGAAAGGAAGGAAAAAAAATGAAAAACCTAAAAGTGCTGGGATGTCAAATGATGGTTGAGACCGAAAAGGAGAAGAACTTACAAAAGGCGGAGGAAATGGTCACCCGGGGTATTAAAGAGTATCACCCGGACATCATTATTCTTCCGGAAATGTTTAATACTCCCTATGATAACAGCTATTTCCCGGAGTTCAGCGAACCCTACCCTGGAGAGAGTACATTAAGGATTCAGACTTTGGCAAAAGAACACGGAGTTATGATTATTGCAGGGTCCATACCGGAGAAAGGGAGAGGAAAACAAGAGATATATAACACCACCTATGTATTTGGAGAGGGTGGAGAACTTTTGGGGAAACACCGGAAAATTCATTTGTTTGACATTGATATTCCCGGGAAAATCACCTTCAAAGAATCCGACGTATTGTCCCGAGGAAAAAAAATAACGGTACTTGATACAAAATTCGGGAAAATCGGAATCGCTATCTGTTATGATGTTCGTTTCCCGGAGATTTTTCAGATTATGGAAAAGCAAGGGGCAAGATTGGTCGTTGTTCCCGGAGCTTTTAATTTGACCACCGGGCCCGCCCATTGGGAGTTGTTGATGCGCTCCAGAGCCCTGGATAATCAACTGTATGTCGCTGCTGTCTCACCGGCAAGAAACCTGAAGGCTTCTTATCATGCATATGGGCACAGTATGATTGTGGATCCCTGGGGAAGAGTACTGAAGGAGTTGGAAGAAAAAGAGGACTTTATTTATCAGGAGCTGAATTTTGATTACCTAAAGCAAGTACGAAGGGAACTGCCCACCCGGAAAAATCGCCTGAAAGAACTATACGAGACGGTAAAAAAATAATTTTAATAAAGTTTTGATAAAAAAATTTTGACATTGAAGCAAAATGTGATATACTACTAAACATTATAACTGAATATAAAAATAGAGGTGCACTGAAATCAGTATTCGAAAATAAGGGGTTAAGCGACTCAGGTTTCGAAGAAAGGCTACGGTGCCGAAGTTTTTAAGGGAGGCTGAACCTTAAGGGCTGGGAGTAAGGTGAATAATCTTATTACTGTCATGGGATTCCATGGGGGGCTATTATTGCTTTTGAAATACTCGCGAGGTTTTTAATGAAACTTTTGCGGATCATTTACGAGCGTATACAAAACTCCCGGTTTCCGGGAGTTTTTTTATTCCTGAAAAAAGAAATCTCAAAAGATATTAATAATTATTGTACGCAACATGTTTAAATCAGAAAAATTCAGAGAAAAACAAGGAGGTTGTAAAATGAGTTTAACAATTGGTATTGTTGGAGGCACAGGAAATGTAGGGCGAAAAATCCTACAGGTTTTAACGGAACAAGCGGTGGATATCCGATCCCTTCGTTTATTTGCATCGCAAAAATCCCAGGGAGAGAAAATTCCCTTTCAAGACCAGGAAATCACCGTGGAACTGTTAACAGAAGAGGCCATGAAAGAGTCTTTTGATTATTTATTCTTTTCCGCCGGAGGAGAAGTGTCCAAACGTTTCGCTCCTATTGCAGAAAAGGCGGGGAATACGGTGATTGACAACTCCTCCCAGTGGCGAATGACCGAGAGGATTCCCTTGGTGGTCCCGGAAATCAATGGAGATCTTTTAAAAGGATATCAAGGAATTGTGGCAAATCCCAACTGTTCTACCATACAGATGGTAGCGGCCCTCAGTCCCTTAGACAAGGTCTACGGCATAAAGAAAATTAATGTTTCAACTTACCAGGCAGTTTCGGGAAGTGGTATGGCTGGGATTCAGGAACTGCAGGAACAAACAGGGGATCCTAAGCGGGAGCCCAGAACTTATCCAAAGACCATTGCAGGAAACTGCATTCCTCACATCGATGTATTCTATGATAATGGCTATACCAAAGAGGAGTTGAAAATGGTATATGAAACTCAGAAAATTCTAAATAAACCGGAACTTCCGGTGCAGGTAACAACGGTACGGGTTCCGGTGATAAACGGGCATAGCGAGGCGATTTACGCTGAATTTGAAAAAGCACCGGATCTACAGGAAGTACGGGATATATTTCAGAAAACCGAGGGACTGGAATTGATGGATAAGCCCCAGGATTTAGTGTATCCCACTGTATTTGATGCTCATGATCGGGATGAAGTCTTTATCGGAAGAATCCGTAAAGATCTGTTTGATCCTAAGGGTCTAGCCCTTTGGGTGGTGGCGGATAATCTTCGAAAAGGAGCCGCTACCAACGCTGTTGGAATTTTAAGCCATATGGAGAAGCTAAAGGGGGTATAGAAAATTTCCAGTAATGGAGAATCGAACAGGGTAATATATTCGGATAGCATTACAAAATTGCTATGAATAAAAGACAAACTATAAGAGACCATACAAAATAAGGAGGCTATAAATTATGTTTACAGGATCAGCCGTGGCGATTGTAACCCCATTTAAAGACGGAGAGGTGGATATGGAAAGTTTCGAAAAATTGTTGGATTTTCAATTGCAATCTAAAACCCAGGGGATTGTGGTACTTGGAACCACCGGAGAAGCCAGCACCTTGTCAGGACAGGAGCGGGAAGCGATCATTCGAAAAGCTGTGGAAAAAGTCCAGGGAAAAGTTCCGGTAATTGTAGGAGCCGGTTCCAATGATTATGAAAAAGCAGTAAGTTACAGCAAGCAGGCCAAAGAGCTTGGGGCTGATGGACTGTTACTGGTAACCCCCTATTACAACAAAGCCACCCAGGAAGGGCTTAAGGCTTATTACGGGGGGATTGCAAATCAAGTGGATTTGCCGATTATACTCTATAACGTACCTTCCAGAACCAACGTCAACATTGAACCGGAAACCGTGGAAGACTTAAGCAAAATTCCTAATATTATAGGGATCAAAGAAGCCGGGGGTGACATGGCCCAGGTTTTGGAAATCAAAAGGCGAGTTTCTCAAGATTTTAAAATCTATTCGGGAAACGATGACCAAATTTTACCGATTTTCGCTTCCGGAGGCCATGGTGTGATTTCTGTGGTGGCAAATATTATTCCAAATCCAGTACAGGAACTCTGCAAAGCAGTGGGAAATCAAGATTTAAAAACTGCGATAAAAATACAAACAGAAATGCTACCCTTGGTTCAACAGGTATTCGCTGAGGTTAATCCGATACCGATTAAAGCTGCAATCTCCCTACTTGGTATGGGAAAAAATGAACTTCGTCTACCCTTAACCCCTATGAGTGAAGGTGCGAAGGAAAATCTGATTCGAGAGATGAAAAACTACGGGTTAGTTTTAGAAGAAGACGGGACTAAAGGAAAGGTGTGAAGCCGATGAAATTACTGATTTGGGGTATTAGCGGAACCATGGGAAAAAACATCGAGGCCCTGGCTGAAAAAGAAAATTTTTGGACAGAAATTCAAGGAGTGGATTCGAAAACCAATGTTGTTGAGTTGAATAAAGGCGTGGATGTGATCATTGACTTTTCCCACCCTTCAAGCTTGGAAAAGCTCTTAAACTTTGCACTGAAAGCCGGTGCTCCTGTGGTTATCGCCACCACGGGGTTCAGTGAAAATCAGCAACAGGATATTGATCGGGCTTCGAAAAAAATTCCGGTGCTCCAGGCCTCGAACACTTCCATTGGAATGAATTTGCTGTTTTCCTTGGTAAAACAAAGCGCCAAGGCCTTGGGAAGCAACGTGGATATTGAAATTGTAGAGTCCCATCACCGAAGAAAAAAAGACGCCCCCTCGGGCAGTGCCAAATCCCTGGTTGATTCCGTAGAGTCAGGACTTCAGGAAAAGCGTAAGATTGTTTACGGCCGGGAAGGGGAGAGCCCCCGGGAGACGGGAGAAATCGGGGTCCACGCCATCAGAGGCGGAGACATTAAAGGGGTGCACCACGTACACTTTATCGATGATATGGAGCAGATTACCCTATCCCATGAAGCCATGGACCGAAAGGTTTTTGCCAGCGGGGCCTTAAAGGCTGGGAAATTTTTGATAAACCAATCTCCGGGATGTTATACGATGGAAGATGTACTCAATACAAAAGAAGGATAGGGACTGTCAAGAAAACTTTAAAACAAAAAAATCTTAAGAAAAGTAATAGACTATAAAAAATCCGGAAACATAATAAAAAACCGAAAAAAGGAGACTATATAATGGAACCAATGAATGCACAGGAAATAATTGACTATATTGCTAATAGCGAGAAAAAAACTCCGGTAAAGGTAACCCTTGCCGGGGATATGGAAAATATATCGACGGAAAGCTACGACATAGAAGCCTACTTCGAAAAAAACTCCGGGGTGCTGTTCGGAGACTGGAAAGAGGTGCAAATTTTCTTAGAGAAGGAAAAGTCCCGGATAGATAGACACCGGGTGGAAAGTGACCGATGCTTTTCCGGGGTGCCTCTATTGGATTATCCCTCTCAGAAAGCAAGAATTGAACCGGGAGCCGTTATTCGGGAGAAAGTGGACATTGGAGAAAATGCAGTGATTATGATGGGGGCCATGATCAATATCGGAGCGGTAATCGGAAAGCGAACCATGGTGGATATGAATGTGGTGATCGGTGGTCGGGGTACCATCGGAGCCGATTGTCATATTGGAGCGGGAGCGGTGATCGCTGGGGTCATTGAACCTCCATCAGCGGATCCCGTGGTGATTGAAGATGGTGTGGTTATAGGAGCGAACGCCGTCATCCTGGAAGGCGTTCGCGTAGGAAGAGGATCTGTGGTTGCGGCAGGGGCCGTGGTTACGAAAGATGTAGCACCGAATACCGTTGTGGCAGGTATGCCGGCGAAGGCCATTAAAACCTTGGATGATCAAACAAGGGGAAAAACGGAAATCGTAGCCGCCCTTAGATCCTTGTCCGAGGAGTAATTCCGATGAATGTACTGGTTCAAAAATATGGGGGTACCTCCGTGGGAAGTCTGGAGAAAATCAAGGCCATCGGAGATAAAATCAAAAAGAAAACCGAAGAGGGATACAAAATTCTGGTGGTACTTTCCGCTATGGGATCGGCTACCAGTGATCTGATCAGTTTGGCCCGGGGGATTTCTGAAAAACCTTCGCCAAGAGAAATGGATATGTTGTTGGCTACGGGAGAACAAACTTCTATTTCCTTACTGACAATGGCTTTAATAGACCGAGGATGTAGGGCAATATCTTACACCGGATATCAATTGGGAATTGAAACCACAGCTCTTCATCAAAATGCAAAAATAAAAAAGATTGATCAACAAAAAATTCTAACAGCCTTCGAAGACCATGAGGTTATCGTGGTGGCAGGATTTCAGGGAATCAATGAGCAGCGGGATTATACCACATTGGGCAGAGGGGGTTCTGACACTTCCGCAGTGGCCCTTGCTTGTATTCTTCAGGCAAGATGCGAAATTTATACCGATGTGGAAGGGATTTTCACCGGAGATCCCAGAAAACTGCCCGGGGCAAGAAAAATAAATCGAATAGGCTATCAGGAAATGATGGAAATGTCCAGTTTGGGTGCGGGGGTCATTCATCCCAGGGCCGTGGAATTAGCGGGGAAATATGGTATCCCGGTTTATGTGGCCTCCACCTTTTCTGATTGTCCCGGCACCATGATCGAAGATAAGGAGGAAAAAATGGAAGAAGCAGTCATAACCGGTATCACTTCAAGTCTGGATGATGTTCAAATCACCATTCATCAGCTGGATCCTACAACGGATCATCTATACAATCTTTTTTCCCATTTGGGACGTGAAGACATCAATGTGGATATGATCTCTCAGATGGCGGTCAAAGGAGATTTAATGAATGTCAGTTTTACTCTTCCTAAAGTAGATAAAGACAAAGGGCGAAAGCTCATTGAACAGTGGGAGGGGATAAGTCCTCACACCAAAATAGATTTTAATGAAGATATCGCAAAAATCTCTGTGGTGGGACTGGGAATGCGCAGTCATTCCGGCGTAGCCGCCAAGGTTTTTCAGACCATGGCGGAAAATTATATTCCGATAAAAATGGTCACCACCTCGGAAATCAGTATCAGCTGGGTAGTGGATGCCCGGTATGAAAAAGAGGCGATCCGACGAATCGGAGAAGCCTTTAGTCTGGAGGAAGACAATGGAGAACTGGATCGATAGAGAAGAAAATACCTTGTTGAACACCTACAACCGAATGCCCCTTGTTGTCAGTTACGGAAAGGGCTGCTACTTGTATGATGATTCGGGGAAGAAGTATTTGGATATGTTCTCGGGACTTGCAGTCAATGCTCTCGGACATTGTCATCCGGAACTGGTACGGGAAGGAAAAAAACAGTTGGAGAAATACCTGCATATTTCTAATTTTTTTTACTGTAAACAGGCCATCGCCCTGGGAGAAGATCTGATTTCCAGAAGCTTTCCCGGAAAAGTTTTCTTTACCAACTCCGGTACGGAAGGGGTGGAAGCAGCGATTAAATATCTGTATAAAATCGGGGAGCAAAAGGGAAGGCAGGGCATCGTTTCCCTAAGCGGAAGTTTCCACGGAAGGACTTTAGGGGCTCTCGGCCTTACTAAAATTCCTTCCGTATCCCGTGATTTTCCCGTTATCGATTACCCGGTGCACGAAATATCAAGAGAGGCGTTAAAGGAACTAGAGACGTTGTTTGAAAATGAGCGACCTGTAGGGATTATTCTAGAGCCGGTCAGTGGAAGCGGCGGCATAGAGGTAGTTTCCCGGGAAGAGATGACAGGAATTTCTGATCTTTGTAAAAAGTACGACGTAGTGCTTTGCATTGATGAGATCCAAACCGGTATCGGGAGGACCGGGAAGTTTTTTTCCTACCAGCACTACGATGTGGTCCCGGATATAGTAATCTTTGCCAAGGGTGCAGGGGGAGGTAATCCCTTAGGGGGAATGCTGGTCCATAAAGATATGGACGGTTATTTTTTACCGGGAGATCACGGCACTACCTTTGGCCCTGGACCCTTAAGCTCGGCCTTAGGAATAAAAGTCTTGGAAATTATTGATGAAAAGTTCCTAAAGAGTGTAGAGAAAAAAGGAAGATTATTACAGGAGGGGATTGAAAAATTAAAAGAGAAGTTCCCCGAAAGTCTTGGAGAGACTCGCGGGAAGGGTCTGATGATAGGAGTGGATCTTAAGATACATCCAGCAAAAATCAAGGAATGTTTTTTCGAAAAACAGGTATTAGTCAACATCACTGCAATAAATGTGTTGAGACTCCTGCCTCCTTTGATCATCAGTGAGCAGGAAATAAAGGAGTTTTTAAAGGCATTTGAGCATTCATTGATAAAGATGATACCGGAATAAGACTCCTAATGAATGGGGTATATAAAACAGCTATTCAAAAATAGCGATTGTTAACAACAGGCAGATAAAAAGCTGAAAAATCATAAAAAAAGGTTGCCCTGTATTGGGCAACTTTTTCTACATGTAATCAACTTCTCATAGACCATTAATCAAACTTATCATAAAAGACTTTGTCTTCTTTTAATCCTTTTTCCACCAGGGCTTTTTCGGTAGAGTCGATCATCGGAGCGCTTCCACAGAGATAGGCTTCACATTCTCTTTCCGCCTTATCCTCCAAATACTTCTCCACAAGGTCCGTAACTCTTCCAGTTTCACCGTCCCAGTCATCATCTTCTCCCACTCGGGAAAGGACGGGGATGAATTTATAATCGTACATTTCTTCTTCCAGTTTTTTCATTTCCTCCACCATAAACAAATCTTCAGGCTTACGGGCGCCGAAGTAGTATCGAACCCGTCGCTCTATGTTGTTTTCATTCATATAATGCAGGATGCTTCGAAGAGGGGCCATTCCCGTACCGATGGCTACCATATACATATCGCTGTCGGAGTCTTCGTTTAAGTAAAAGTCTCCGAAAGGACCATTGAAGATGACTTCATCCCCTTCAGATAAGTGTTCATGAACATAGGTGGTAACCAGCCCTTCTTCTACTAAACCGATAATCAGATCAATTTGATCTTTTTGGCTGGGGGAGGAGGCCACAGAGTAGGCTCGGAAAACCTCTTCCGCATTACCTGGGTAGGGGGGGGCTAAGAGTTGTACATATTGTCCCGGTTTAAATTCGATCTCCTGTCCGTCAGTAATTTTGATTCGAAGATGCTTGATTTTATCGGTTAGATCCTTAGAAAATTCAACCTTACCCTGGAACTGTTTAACGTTAAACAGCTCTTCGGGAATTTCAATTTTTAAATCCTCTTTTACTTTCACCTGACAGGTAAGACGTACATCGTTCTCTTTATCCTCGTCCGTAAGATAAGAGAGCTCGGTGGCTAAGATCGGACCGCCGCCTTCGGTGACTTTTGCTTTACAGTAACCGCAGCTTCCCTTTCCTCCACAAGCCGAGGGAATGAAAATTTTATTATCCACCAGGGCCCCTAAAATACTTTTGCCCCCTTCTACAATAAATTCCTTGTCATTGTTAATGACAATTTTCTTCTCTCCGTAGTCGGCGATAAAAGCATTGGCAAAGGTGATCAATATGGCTAAAATTGTGGTGATTCCAGTGATAATCAATATTGTGGTAAAAATAGTCGTCATTTGGTCACCTCCGTTATTGTATTGTGACGACACCGGAAAGGCCGATAAAGGCTAAGGCCATCAGTCCCGTTATAATTAAGGTTACACCGGCTCCTTGTAATCCTTTAGGAATCGGGGCATTTTTGATCTTTTGACGAATAGCGGCTAAGGCCACAATAGCTAAGGTCCAGCCAAGACCGGAACCGATACCGAAGGCTAAGGATTGCAACAGGGTATACTCACGAATAACCATGAATAAAGAAACCCCGAGGATTGCACAGTTTACTGTGATCAATGGAAGGAAGATCCCAAGTGAGTAATACAATGTGGGAACATACCGCTCGATGATCATTTCCACCAACTGTACAAAAGCCGCTATGGTGATGATAAATACGATGAACCTTAGGTATTCCAGCCCAAAGGGCTCTAACAAATAAGTATAGATTAAATAATTGATAATAGAGGTCCCGGTTAATACAAAAGTTACCGCCTGGCCGAGACCCAGCGAGGTTTTAATCTCCTTGGATACCGCAATAAAAGAGCACATTCCCAGGAAGTTAGCTAAAATCATATTGTTGGTAAATATTGATGCAATCAGAATCGTCATAGGATTAATATCCATTATTGAGCACCTCCCACTTTTTCATCCTTAGCCGGAATATAGGTATTGGCAAGCCATAGTATAATTCCGAGCATGAAGAAAGCTCCCGGAGGCATGATCATGAAGATCCAATTGGTCCACCAGTCCCCTACCACAGCGATTCCGAAAAAGGTTCCGAAACCCAGAAATTCCCGAAAAAGAGCAATGGACATTAAGACAAGCATATATCCGATACCCGAGGCAATCCCGTCCAAGAAAGAAGGCAGAGGCTTGTTCTTTTGGGCATAGGCCTCACAGCGGCCCATAATAATACAGTTGGTAATGATCAACCCTACATAAGGTCCCAGGGCGGAACTCATGGCGGGAAAATAGGCTTTTAACACAATATCTACAATAATAACATAAGCGGAAATAATCAGGGTTTGTACCATCATTCTAAGATGCCCCGGAGTATAGTTTCTAAGCAGGGATACGGTCAAACTCGAAAATGAAGTTACAAAGATTAACCCGAGACTCATGGCGAAGGAGTTGATTAATAGATTGGTTACCGCAAGGGCGGAACAAATGCCCAGGATTTGACGGTAAACCGGGTTATCCTGAAACACTCCGTCTTTAAAAATATTTTTAACGCCTTTAATCATTGTAACTCCTCCTTTACTTCATTGAAGAATTCATAAAGATGATTATTTATAATATTTCTTACAGCGTTGGAAGTACCGGTGGCTCCGGAGATGGCATCAATCTCTCCTTCATAATCGACGAAGTTATCCCCTTCCACATCGGAGATATCAAGTTCCCGAAATTGATCCTTAAATTCATCTTCTTCAATTCGACCTCCAAGGCCGGGAGTTTCATTATGGGACAGAAATTCCACACCGAGGAGATATTCAAAGTCCCGATGAATGCCGATGATTCCCCGAAGTTCTCCCCAAACAGCGCTGTCCACCATGGGATACACATANCCTAACAAATCGCCGTTAATATGAACTTCAAATAAGTCATGNCCACCGGCGGTGATTTCCGTAAAAGTTTCTTCGTAAAGTTGATTTACTTCTTCCGCAGTAAGATTTTCATAATCCAAATCCACTACGTTTAAAAAAGAACGCTGCTCTGCAGCCTGCTCGTTCAGCTCGACCTGTTCTGCGGTTATTTCGTTAATAGTTGCCAGAACCCCGGTGAAAATTACAGTAATGGCGATCATGAATAAAATAGGTTTCAGTCTCATCTTTTTCATGCAGGATCCCCTCCTTTTTCAGTCTTCATAGTTTTCAATTCCTTGACCGCAACATCGAGAATTGGAGAGAAAGTGTTCATAATTAACAGAGCAAACATTCCTCCGGCGATGAAGATACCAAAGGTACGGATGATCATTGCCACAAAACCGATCAAAATTCCGTAGATCCACTTGGCTTCTGTAGTTTTAGGTGCGCTAATGGGCTCGGTAACAAAGAATACGGAAAGAAATAACATGCTTCCCGAGGTTAAACCGAATACAGGATCCGGAACGCCATCGAAGCCTACCAGATAAAAAATAGTGTTCAGCCCGATGAACCCTACTAAAGGAGCCGCCATTAACTTCCAGTCCGCAGTTTTGGTAGCCAGCAAGTAAACCGCCGCCACAAGGATTAAAATCACACTGGTCTCTCCTAAGGATCCCGAAACGTTACCGATGATCAGTTCTGATAAACCGGGAGCATCGGCAGTTCCCATGGCAGCTAAGGGCGTGGAACCGGAGACCGTATCAATGGAATCCGTCATGTATCTTGTAAAACCTCCGGGAAATGATTGGGAGGACAAGTTCCAAGTTGCGGTTAAGTACTCTGGAAAAGATACGTAAATGAATGTCCTGCCGGCGATGGCAGGATTAAAGACGTTTCGGCCGAAACCGCCGAAAACCTCCTTGGCGAAAACAATTCCGAAAATAATTCCCACCATGGCTACCCAGTAAGGTGTAGCCACAGGTAAGGCAAGAGTAAAAAGAACGGCGGAGACTATGACTGCCTCACTAACGGGCTTGCCATCTTTTCGTTTAAACATGTATTCTGTAATAATTGCGGTTAAAGTAACGACTGCGGTTAAGGTTAGGGTCCTTAATCCGAAAAAATAAGTTGCTCCGATGAGAATTGGTATGGTAGCGTAAAGGACTTTTCTCATCATGGCCTGTTTCATAAAAAATGATTTCTGTTTTGCCATAAACCTTCCCTCCTAAATGTAAGTGAAATATCAGTAAAATTCCATACTAATGAGTTTTTACCCAAAAGTCTACAGAAAAAACAGAAAAGACTCCTATATAACAAGTCTTTTCTTGTCATAGATCCAGTGGGATTATTGTTTTTCCTTTAATAACACAATACAGTCTTTAAATGAAGCATATCCCAGGACGATGTCCTCGGCTAAAGCTTTACAGGACGGGGAACCGCAAGCACCACAGTCAATATTGGGCAGGGATTCCAAAACTTTGTTGATTTTTTCCATTTTATTCAAAGCTTCGGAAAGATTCTCGTCCAGAGAGGAAACATCAAAGGGTTTGATTTCCTTTTGAATCATGAATTTATCAAAGTCCCCATGGGAAACCTTCGGTTCAAATTCCCGGTGTTTTTCCGATAAAATCCGAATGCGGTTTCTCGCCACAAAGGAGTTTTCAACACAAAAGTTCCCCCCCACACAGCCATTGGTACAGGCTTGACACTCTAAAAATGACAAATGCTGCAGTTTTTCATCCTCCACCTCAGCTAAAATGCTGATAACATTATCAATACCGTCAACGGATAAGAACTCCTTAATACCCAGGGCTTGACTTTGGCCTCCCAGTCTTGCCCAACCGATGGCTTTTCCATGGGCAAAGAATTCCGGTGAGAGGAGTTCTTTATCCTTACCATACTCGGGGTTTTCTTTCATGCCGCTGACCCTTAGAAAAATATCCTTAATAGATAAGGTGCCGTCCACATTGGAGCGGTCCCGACCTACCGGTTTTTTAAAGCTGAAGGAACGGGCGGGACAAGTGGAAATATAGAAGGCTCCGATCTCCTCAAATGGAACATTCTTTTTTTCTGCCAATTCTTCTTTAGCAATTTCCGCCGCTATTTCCGCCGGAGAATCCATAGGCAGGATGTTATCAATCAGATCGGGAAAGCGAATTTGAATCGTGCGAAGAATCGCTGGGCAAGAAGAGGAAATTACTGGTATAGCCTTGGGGTTCTGCAAATATTTTTTAGTATAATCTGTAATGATCGGTGAGCTTCGAGAAACCTCATAAACCATATCAAAACCCAGTTGTTGAACTTTATTCAAAATTTCCTGGGGCTTCAGAACATCCTCATAAAACTGAGCGTAAAATACAGGGTCCACCAAAGCAATTTTATAAGTGAATTTCTCAATATCATCCAGAGAATCACTGACTCCGTAAAGGGCATTATGAGGGCATACAGAAACACACTGTCCGCAGTTGATACAGCGTTTTTCTATAATTTTTGCTTTTTGATTTTTTACACGAAGGGCTTCCGTGGGACATACTCGGATACAGTTGGTGCAACCAATGCATTTGCTTTCGCAAATGGTGATGGCATGAGCCTTAGAATTTGGCATCGCAATTACCTCCTCGGGTGACATCAACAAAGCTTATAAAAACTTGTTAATAACTTTATTCCAAAAATTTCCTTTTTCCATACGGATCATTTCAATGGTTACGTCCGCAATGCGAATATCCACTTCCGTAATTTTACTGTAACGATGCTCCACTCCGTCACAGACCAGTACGATATTGTCCTCAAATCGATATTCAGGACTGATTTTAATCCTTGCATCGGGAGGCAGAATCACACTGGAGGTAAAAGACCGATAAGCATTGGTATTAATTGGGGCTAAGGGGGTTATTTGAAGAACGCTTAACCGGGGATCAACAATGCTGCCGCCGATGGAGTAGTTGTAAGCGGTACTTCCAAGAGCGGAAGAAATTAAAATTCCGTCACCGCTAAAGCGCTGAAGCAGCTGATCATCAACGGAAATATCCAAGTGAACAGTTCTTGATTTATCACCTTTGACAACGATTTCATTTACTCCCAGCTTTTTGATGCAACTGTTTCTTGTACAAATAGAAGCTTCCACGGGATGGGAAATTTCCGTAGTATAATTCCCTTGTTGATAGCTATCGAGGAAATAATCGATTCCGTCGGGATCCACCTCGGCTAAGAACCCTAAATGTCCGGTATTGATGCCAATGATGGGGATGTTTGGAAAATTGAAATCATGAAGGGCCTTTAGAAAAGAGCCGTCTCCACCAACACAGATAATCAAATCCGCCTGTTCATCGAAGACCTCCGCAACGTTAAAATCCATATCCCGTAATTTTTTACGTAAATATTTAGCAGTTTCCTGAGAAAACTGAAGTTCATTATAAACGATATTGACAACTTTTTTGGTACTGATAATGAATCACCCCTTATACTTCATAGAATACTTCATAGATGTTTATTACCTAAAAGTATACCCTTTTTAATAAATATTAACAATATAAAGTCCCAAGATATAGAAAAAAATAGGGGAGAAGTCATATTTCATAAAGTCTTGGAAAGGTGAATTCGGTTGTTTATCCAAAGGATTCATATTATAATAAATGAGTAGGATTTTTTGAAAAAAAATTATATTGGAGGGTTTATATGCTGGATCCGAATAAACAAAGCTCCACAACTATAACCCATATTGTAGAAGTAAATGAAGAAGGCAGTTCCTTGAAGGATTTTTTAAGAGATCATTACGGGATTTCCAGCAGATTGCTCAGTAAAATGAAAAAAAATCAGCAAATACGAATGAACGGAAAATACGCCCCTTATCATACCCGAGTTTATCGGGGGGATAAAATTGAGATGAATTTCGAAGAGGATCCTAACGCCTACCCAAGAGTTCCCATGAATTTGGAAATTGCCTATGAAGATCTGGATCTGTTGATTTTAAACAAACAGCCGGGCATCGTCACCCACCCCACACGAGGCCATCATGAAGATACTCTAACCAACGGGGTGGTGGATTATTTTCAACGGATCGGACTGAATATGAAGATTCGTTTTGTCAACCGATTGGATATGAATACTTCCGGGTTGTTGATTGTTGCAAAAAATCCCTTCGCCCATTTCGATTTAATGAAACAGATGCAGGAGGACCTGGTAACAAAATATTATCTAACTTGGGTTCACGGTGAGGTGGATAAAGACAGGGGAAGCATTGAGGGTAGGATTTTTAACCCTGAGGGAAGTGAGGGCCGAAGGGTCATTGATCCGAAGGGACAGGCCTCGAAAACCGGGTATGAAGTGCTGGAGCGAAAAAAAGATCGAACATTGTTGAGAGTTCGGCTTTACACGGGTAGAACCCATCAGATTCGGGTGCATCTATGCTCCATGGGCCATCCCATCATGGGTGATACCCTGTACTGCCATAGGAAGAGTCCCAGAGAGGAAGAGAAAAAATTTCCAAGACAGGCGCTGCATGCCTATCAACTGGAATTTTACCAGCCCAGATACAGAACAAAACTGCGGGTGAAGGCTTCTATGCCCAAGGACATGGAGAGCTTGTTTCAAAATCCTTAATATAAAACACATAAAAATTGTATAACGTATAAGGACTGAATATCACCTGGGAGTTGAAATGGGAAAGGACATTAATTTTATTGAGACTAATTCAATATGAGTTATGATCACAACAATAATGATAAAAAAGGGCAACAAAAGGAGGTCCATATGGAATTACTGAGCACTTATAGCGTAGAACAGGTTCAAAAAAAAATATTGGAAGTTTTTCAGGATTTCCCAATAAAGACCGAAAGAATTCCTATTACCGAAGCCCGGGGCAGAGTCTTAGCCCAGGAAGTGCTTTCCTTTGAAAACATACCGGAGTTTCACCGTTCCACCGTGGACGGTTACGGGGTATTGTATCAGGATACTCTTGGTGCCAGTGAAGGTCTTGCGGTCTATCTGCAAAACAAGTTTACCGTGGAAATGGGAAAGGAAGCTCCGGGAACTATCAAACCGGGAGAATGCGCATACATCCCTACGGGAGGTATGATTCCCCAGGGGGTGAACGCCGTGGTGATGATCGAACAAACCGAAGTCTTTGATGAAAATACGATAGGCATTGTAAAACCAGTATCGGATTTCGAAAACATCTTGCGAAAAGGTGAGGATATCCATGCGGGAGAAGAGGTTTTTACGAAGGGAGACCGCCTTCGAACGGAAGACATCGGGCTTTTGGCAGGCCTCGGTGTGGCGGAGGTACGGGTTTACAAGAAAATCGCTGTAGGATTGATTTCCACCGGGGATGAGATTGTGGATATTAAAAAGCAGCCAAGTCTTGGGGAGATTCGAGATATGAACCGTTATAGCCTGGGTGCTGCCTTAGAAAGAGACGGTTTTTCTCTGGAAAAAACCGCCGTGGTGAAGGATCAGCGAAAACTGCTGGAGGAAACTTTGGAAGAATTTTTGAGAAGCTGTGATCTGGTTCTGATTTCCGGTGGAAGTTCCATGGGTGAAAAGGACTATACCAAAGCGGTAATCAACGTCTTAGGAGTTCCGGGAGTCTTCATTCACGGCGTAGCCATGAAACCTGGAAAACCGACGATTATCGGAAAAATCGGAAAAAAAGCGGTGTTCGGCCTTCCCGGTCAACCGGTGTCCGCATTAATGGTCTATGAAGTGCTGGTTAAAACCATAACTAAACTCTATGAAAAACCGAAAACCGAGGATCCCTATCTTTTAGGAGAAATGGATCGAAACTTTCCATCGGCGCCGGGAAGGGCCCATTATTTTATGGTCTCTATATATGAGAAAGACGGGAAAAGCTATGTAACCCCCGTGTACGGAAAATCCGGAACCCTATCCATGATGAGCAGGGCAATGGGCTATGTTGTTATCGCTTCGGACGAAGAGGGATTGAATAAAGGAGACCGGGTAAAGGTTTACCCGCTCACGTAACAGGAAAAGCAATTAGATAACCGGAAAAATCAATAACATAAACGAAAAAAAGTTGACTCAGTTACTAATAATACTAAGGGGGATAGGGAATGGACCATAAAAGTCGGAACATCTACTTAAAAAGCGTGGAATTCTATGAAGCCCTAAGACTTTACCAGGAGGCTATGGACCAACGGAATATTCGAGAGACGGTGGAAATAATTGATACAAAATCTGCTATGAACCGAATTACCGCTGCCCCGGTTTTTGCCCGAGACTCCTCGCCGAATTATAGTGCCGCGGCCATGGACGGTGTTGCCGCGATTTCAGAAAAAACCAGGGGAGCTTCGGAGACCCGACCGGTAGTTTTGGAAAAAAAACGGGATTTTGTTTATATCAATACGGGAGGCGTGGTGAAAGCTCCTTATGATACCGTAATTATGATTGAAGACTTGGTGGAGATGGATGAGAATCATATTGAAATTAGAAGCAGCGCTCCCGCATGGCAGCATATTCGGGAAATCGGCGAAGATGTGGTCAAGGGAGAGCTGATTTTACCCTCGAATCACAGGCTTCGCCCTATGGATATTGGTGCTCTATTGGCTGGGAAAGTGGAAAGTATGGAAGTTTATAAGCAGCCTAGGGTAGGAATCCTCCCTACGGGCTCGGAAATTATAGATGTGGCGGATTCGGGAGAAACGGGAAAAATAATCGATTCCAACTCCTATATGTTTGAAGGCATGGTCAGGGAGTCGGGAGGGATTTCGAAGCACTACCCCGTTACCAAGGATGACTATGCTTTACTGAAAGAGAGGATTTTACTGGGGGCAAGGGAAAATGATCTATTCGTCATCAACGCCGGATCTTCTGCGGGCAGTAAAGATTTTACCGCCGCTGTGATTAAAGAACTAGGAGAAGTGTTAATCCACGGTGTGGCCATCAAACCGGGAAAACCCATTATCTTAGGATTTATCGAAAACAAACCGGTCATCGGTATACCCGGTTATCCCGTATCTGCCTATATTGACTTCAAATATTTTGTTCAGCCCCTGATCGAAAAATTAGGGGGAAAAAAACCAAACCCCCAAAGAACCTTGGAGGCCATCTTGGCACGAAGGGTGGTCTCCTCCTTGAAGCATGAGGAATTTATTCGCATGAAGGTGGGGAAGGTCGGAAGCAAGTATATGGCCACGGCTTTAAGTCGGGGGGCGGGAGTCAGTAGCTCCCTGGTAAAGGCTGAAGGGATTCTTCAAGTTCCGAAGGGATTAGAGGGGTACGAAAAGGGAACCGTTGTAGATATTCAACTGATTAAAAATCCTGAAGAAATTGAAAACACCTTAGTCTCCGCGGGAAGCCATGATGTAGTGATGGATATTTTAAGCGATTGGTTGCAGACCAACCGTCCAGAGGCTGGTCTATCCTCCACTCATGTGGGAAGTTTCGGAGGGATTCTGGCCCTGAAAAATCAGGAATGCCATATGGCGCCGATGCATATTTTAGACGAGGCCAAGGGTACCTATAACAGGGAAATGATTCAATCCCATTTTCCCCGGGGAGATATGGCCATTATAAAACTGGTAAAACGAAGCCAGGGACTAATGGTTCAAAAGGGGAATCCCAAAGGGATTACAGGAATAGAGGACCTTACTGGTACGGGACTGCAGTTCGTGAACCGCCAAAGAGGAGCGGGAACCCGAATACTCTTAGACTTTTATTTGAAAAAACTGGAGATATCTTCGTCGGAAATATCCGGTTATGACCGAGTGTTAACCACCCACACTGCGGTGGCGGCAGCGATTGCCAATAATACCGCCGATGCTGGTCTCGGGGTGTACTCGGCGGCCAATGCTCTGGGGGTGGATTTCATTCCCGTGGAATGGGAAGATTATGATCTGGTACTGCCGAAAAAACATCTGGAGGATCCGAGAATTCTTGAGATGCTGAAATTAATCAAGCAGGAAGATTTTAAAAAGAAAATTGAGGACTTAGGCGGTTATCAAACCGATGAAATAGGACAGGTTTATACAGTAGAGAAAGCAGAGGAGGAAACAACATGGCAAAAGTGGTATCCATCAATGTAAGCGATAAAAAGGGGGTTGTGAAAACCCCTGTGGATGAAAGGGTCTTTATTAAGGATCACGGTATCGAAGGGGACGCCCATGGCGGGAAATGGCATCGACAGGTAAGCTTACTGGGCCAGGAAAGTATCGACTATGCGATAAAAAAAGACGGACTGGATCTCAGTCCGGGGATGTTTGCGGAAAACCTTACTACGGAAGGGATTACCTTGTATGAACTGCCCATAGGCACAAAAATACATGTAGGGGAGACCATTCAAGAGGTTACTCAAATCGGAAAGAAATGCCATAGCAAATGCGAAATATATTTTAAAACCGGGGACTGTGTTATGCCCCGGGAAGGAATTTTTACAGCTGTGTTAAAGGGCGGTACCGTAAAGATTGGAGATCCTATTAAAATCATTGAAGAATAGAGGTGTGACCCATGGATAAAAAAGATGTGGCGAAGATTTTGGAAGAAATGGCCTTGATGCTGGAGTTAAAAGGGGCAAACACCTTTAAAATCCGGGCCTATCAAAACGGCGCACGAAGCATTGAAACTTTGGAGGGAAACCTTCGGGAACTAGTGGATAATAAGGAGTTAAGCAAGGTTCCTGGAATCGGCAAAGGCCTTAGCGAAAATATCTCGGAGTTGGTGCAGACGGGAGAGATGGCCGATTATCAGGAACTGAAACGAGCCTTCCCGGAAACTCTGTTTGACCTTTTTAAAGTACCGGGCTTAGGGCCGAAAAAAGTTAAGGTCCTCTATGAAGAACTGGGGATTGAAACTTTAGGAGAGTTGGAATACGCCTGTCTGGAAAACAGATTAATGGACTTAAAGGGCTTTGGGAAAACCAGCCAGGAAAAAATTCTCCGGGGTATTGAGAACTTAAAAAAATACCGGGGAAAATATCTGGTTTCCACGGGAATCATGGTTTTGGAAGAACTGCGAGATTACTTCATGGATGAAAATAAAGTCCTTCGCTTCAGCGAAGCAGGAAGTCTTCGTCGGCGAAAAGAAGTGATCAAGGATGTGGATATATTAGTTGCCGTAAAGGATGAGGACCGTGAGTCCGTGGGAGAATACTTTGCTGCCTTTGAAAGGGTGGAGGAGATCATTGCCAAGGGAGAAACCAAGGTCAGTGTCCGACTGGATATAGGCATCAATGTAGACCTTCGATTAGTTACGGAAGAGGAGTTTCCCTATGCTCTTCATCATTTTACCGGCAGTAAGGAGCATAACACCAAAATGCGGCAAATTGCCAAGAAAAAAGGCTTGAAAATGAATGAATACGGAATTTTTAGGAGAGAGGAACGAATCCCTGCTAAAACCGAAGTCGATGTATTCAAGGTCTTAGAGCTTCCAATGATTTCCCCGGAACTACGGGAAGATCAAGGGGAAATTGAAGCGGCCATGGAGGGAAAACTTCCTAGTTTAATAAAAAAAGTGGACATAAAAGGCCTGTTTCATATCCACAGTCACTACAGTGACGGAGTAAACTCCATGGAAGAGATTGTTCAGGAGGCCCTGGATCGAGGGCTTCAGTACGTCGGGATTTCCGATCACAGTCAGGCGGCTTACTATGCCAAGGGCTTAAAACCGGAAGCGGTAAAACAACAACATCAAGAAATAGAGGCCCTTCGTGAAAAATACCCGGAAATCAAAATCCTTAAGGGGATCGAGTCGGATATTTTAAATGACGGCAGCTTGGATTATGGAAATGAGATGTTGGAAACCTTTGACTACATTATCGCATCCCTTCACTCCAACTTGAAAATGGACAGGGACTTGATGACGAAACGACTTATCGGAGCTATTAAAAATCCATATACTAAAATTCTCGGTCATATGACGGGAAGACTGCTTCTTTCTAGGGATGGCTGTAGTTTTGATGAAAAAAAAGTATTCAAGGCCTTAAAAGAAAACAATGTAGCCGTGGAAATCAACAGCAATCCCCATCGCCTGGATTTGGACTGGAGAAAATGCAAAATGGCCAAAAATATGGGGATTTACCTGACCATCGACCCTGACGCCCACAGGCTTTCGGGTTTTGAAGACGTAGATTATGGAGTCGGTATTGCCCGAAAGGGCTGGATCGAAAGGGAAGATGTGATAAACGGAAAAGATTTCTCAGAATTGAAAGAGCATTGGGGATTGAGTTTGAAATAGAAGAGGATGGAAGGAAAAAACATCTTCGGGAAATTACTAAACAGCTAAAGTATTAAACAATCAGTGCCCTGAAACAACGTAGGCATAAGGAGGCATAGGGAAGATGAAAGAAACCCTTAGACATGGAAACTATGATGATAAAGAACAGATACTGGAAATTTCAAAAACCGTGTGGGAGGGGAACGACTTCATTCTTCGAACCATTGATACATGGCTGGACCCTGAAAGCGGCAGGATTTTGATCGTGGAAAAAGACGGTGAAATTCGTGCCTTTGCTAAGATGAGTTACCTGACCACAAGGGATTACTGGCTGGAGGGACTTCGTGTAAAAGAAAAGTATCGGGGTATGGGATACGCCAATTTACTTACCCGGGAATTGATCCGTGAGGCAAAAGAAAACAAACCCAGGTCTCTACGTTTTGCCTGCCACAGAAAGGCTGAGGGGAGTATCCATTCGGGAGAGAACCACGGATTTGTTCGAAAAGGGGAGTTTAATTTTATTCTTTGTGAAAATTTGCCGTTGGAAAAGACTGCGGTAGAGGTTCGAGAACTTCCCGAGGAGCAAGATCCTTATGAAATCCTACAGAGATTTCCGGAATACGAGAAGAATTACGGTTTTCTATTCGGAAGCAAATGGAAGTTTATCCCCATGGAAAAAGAGATAATTACCACCCTTCACCGGGAAGGAAAAATTATTGTGACTGCGGATGAGCAGGCTATTTTAATCTATGATCACGACGACGCTGATTTACGTCTGCTTTTTTACGGAGGGCCAGAGGAAATGGTTAAACAACTGATTTTAGCGCTGGGAGAAAAAGAACCGGGAAAACTGATTAAAACCATGACCCTCCCGAAGTCTAAGTACAATCCTGTATTTGAGGAGTTAGGTTTTCATATGAAGGGGGAGAGGAAAGTGGAGTTGCCGCCGAATGTCTTCCTGTATGAGTATCCCCTATAGTCTCTTAAATGAAAAGCAGACGGAATACAAGGCAGATACCGAACAACAATTACTTACGGATCGAACTTGGAAAGAGGAGCAATGAGGTTTTACAATGATGAGAGGAGGGGCTTTAAGGGAAGAACCTTAAAGCACACCGCTAATGAAGAATATAATAAACAAAGAAAAAAAAAGCGGGAGTCAACCTCCCGCTTATGAAATTTTAGCCCCGGCGGGAAGTCGGGAGGCCCTGGAGGCGGCGGTGCAAAATGGAGCCGACGCCGTATATTTATCGGGGAAGGATTTTGGCGCCCGAAAATTTGCCGCCAACTTCTCTAAGGAAGAACTTTTAGAAGCCTTAGACTACTGCCATGAACGGGGAGTCGCGGTTTATGTTACCGTAAACACCCTTCTCTTTAATCCGGAGTTTGCGAAGCTAAAGGAAACCATGGATTATTACTACGCCATAGGGGTGGACGCCGTAATCGTTCAAGATATGGGGGTGTTACACTTTATCCGTAGCACCTATCCGGACCTGGATGTTCACTGCTCTACCCAGATGTCAGCTCAAACCCCGGAGGATATTTATTACCTTGAATCCCTAGGAGTTAAGCGGGTGGTCTTGGGTCGAGAAATGTCCTTAGAGGCCATTCGCCGAGCCAAGAGGGAGACCAATGTTGAACTGGAGGTCTTCATCCACGGAGCCCTTTGTATATCCTTATCGGGACAATGTTTAATGAGCAGTATGATCGGTGGCAGGAGCGGCAATCGGGGAAGTTGTGCCCAGCCTTGTCGGCAAAAGTACACCTTATATAATGAAGACTTACAAAAAGAAATTCCCTCGAATGTAGGGGATTACCTCCTAAGTCCGAAGGATCTTGCCACGGCGGAGGGCATTTCCGAAGTGCTTGAAGCGGGAGGTTTCTCCTTAAAAATTGAAGGGCGGATGAAAAAACCCGAGTATGTAGCCACAGTGGTTAAAGTCTATCGACAACTGGTCGAAGCTTCCTATGGTGGGGAGATAAATAAAAAAGATTTGGGAAAAGCCTTGGAGGATTTGACCATCTTTAACCGGGGATTTACCAAAGGAAATTTATTCGGTGAGACCGGTAGGGACTTTATGAGCATGAAAAACCCTGGAAATCAGGGGATCCTTATCGGAAAAGTCATTAAGCAGGATCTTGCGAAGGAAAAGATTACTATTGCCTTGGAAAGGGATCTGTCCCATAATGATGAAATACAGATTCAGCGATTGGAAGGCACGGTGGGAGCCCGGGTAGAGCGATTGGAAGACCGGGGGGAAACTGTAAAACACTGTTCCGGGGCAAAAACCTGCCAGGTAAACTTTAAACACCGGGTGAGAATCGGAGAGTCTATTTACAAAACCTTTGATGAAGCCTTGATGAAGGAGGCTCGCCAAACTTACCACAAGGAATTTTTGGGAATTCCGATACAAGGGAAATTTATATTTAAGGAAGGAGTCCCTATTCGAGGGCGACTTACCGACGGAAAAGTAAAGGTAATGATGGAGACTGTGGAAGCTCCCCAAAAAGCCAAGGGAAAAAGTCTTACGATCAACGGACTTCAAAAGCAGTTGTCTAAGTTGGGAGGAACCCCTTACCGGATGGATAACATTGAAATTGATCTACAAGGAGAGTTGTTTATCCAAGCAAAGGAAATCAATGAACTTCGAAGAAGCCTGGTAAAGGCTCTGGGAGATCAGCGAATCCAGCAGTATCGACGGAATTATTCAACGGCATCCGGTGCTTACGGGAATGTAATGGATCAGGAGTCTTTACCTCATTTAAAAACTCATGTACCGGAAGGTCACAAGGTGCATAGTTATAATCGCCATAGTTCCTATGGAATGCAATTTTCCTATAGTGCAAGATCCCTAGCTCAACTTAAAAAGCTATTGGAACTACAGGCTGAAATCATTTATTATAAAGAACTTGAAACCTTGGAAGATGCATTTAAAATGATAGAAAACCGCGAATTCAGGGGATGTTTTATTCCTGAAATTTACTCCTCCGCAACGGGAGAGACATTAGAAGAGTATAAAAGGATCATTTCTGAAGGGAAAGCTTCCACCTTGTTGATTCAAGCCCCGGGTCAGATAATGGAGTTTGAAGGAAAGAAATTGCTAGGAGATGTTTCCTTAAACATTGTTAATGATCGATCTTATGGATTTTATCGAGACCAAGGGTTTCAGCGGTTAACCCTTTCACCGGAGCTGAATTTGGAACAAATCAAACAGATGAATCTAGAGCCCAAAACCACGGAAATTATCGGCTATGGACAATTGCCGGTGATGGGGCTGAAACAGTGCCCCATAACCACGGTGATGGGGTCTGAAAAAAGCTGTGACGCTTGCGAAAAAGGGAACTATAGTTTGGTGGATCGTTTTGATCAACATTTTCCACTGATTCCTCGGGGACAATGCAGAATGGAGGTTTATCATTCAAAAAAACATTTTTTAATAGAGGATATTAAAAGCCTTGAAGAAGCAGGGATAGGATATTTTCGTTTGAATTTTCTTAAAGAGTCGCCGAAGGAAGTAGAAGAGATTGTAGCGTTACATCGCAGTTTTTTGGAAGGGAAAACCGGGAAGAAGAAGGACTTTTTTGTAAAAATGAAAAAAGACAGCTTTACAAAGGGACATTTGTATCGAGGAGTGGAGTAGGTTTTCCACTTCTCTTTTTTTTTATGAAAAATGAAGCCGAAACAAATATATAATAGTGTATTAGGAAGGCCTGTGATATAATAGTTAAGCAGACATAAAAAATCTGAAAACTTTCGAGTACCAAAAGAACGTAAATTAATTGAATGAAAAGGCAGGTGTTTATATGGATCGAACGGAGATATTAAAAAAACAAAACCGGGTTGTTGTACAGCTGTTATGGATTGCGGGTTTTTTAGCATTTTTAAACAATCTGCTCAGTGTACGGGACCCCATAGCCGGAACCTTAATTATCGGCGTGGTGGGCGGACTGGCGCTGGTCATGTCTTATCTGGTTTATACCAACAAAATGTTGCATTCTACGAAATATTTGGCCATAGCGGGAATATTTATTACCGTATTTATCTTTATCGAATTTACACCGGGACTCTTATCTTATCTTACAATTTATATTGCATTATTTATTTTAGGAATTTATCAGGAACAGGAAGTCATAACCATTTCAGGAATTTTAAGTATTGCAGTTTCCAGTTATGCTTTTGTTATGCATAAGGAAATGATATTTCACGAACGATACTTCGATACTCTATCCTTAGTGTCCATTAATTTCTTTATCCTGCTGTCCTGTGTGCTCTTGATTATACAAAGTCAGTTCGGTTTCAGAATGCAGAGGGATATGAAAAGGCAAGAAAAGAAGTAAAACAAAGATTATCCAATAAGGAACTTGAAGCCATCGAGGATTTTGAAAAATCTTCGGTGGTTTTTAAAGTAATAAAATATTATAAGAAGGGTATATACCATAAAAAGGGTCCAAACACAAAAACATGAAATACAAAAATACGAAAAAACCCTCAGGGTTGGAAAATATAAATGAACGGTTATAAAGTAAAACTTTGGGTATGATAGAAGAATCATGGAAGATGAAAAATATCAGGAACAAAAAATACAAAAATTGTAACATAGGGTATTGAACATTTAAGAGTAAGAATTTTAATGATGGGGTGAGAGAATATGGGTAAAATTCTAAGTATCGGTTTAGATGTGGGGTCTACAACAGTGAAAGCTATCGTTTTGGACGAAAAACGGGAAACGGTGTTTAAAGATTACCGGCGTCATTATTCCGATGTGAAAAATACGGTGAATGCGCTTTTTAAGGATATGAAAGCCACATTTGATAATAAAGAGCTGAGGATCACCGTCACCGGGTCTGCGGGTCTCGGACTTGCGGATACGTTGGACATTCCCTTTGTTCAAGAGGTAACCGCTTGTAGTAAAGCCATCGGTCAATTGGCACCACAAACCGATGTGGCTATCGAACTGGGTGGGGAAGATGCAAAAATTATGTACTTTACTAATGGGATTGAACAACGGATGAACGGTACTTGTGCCGGGGGCACCGGAGCTTTTATCGATCAGATGGCTTCCTTGCTGAAGACCGATGCGGGAGGACTCAACGAACTGTCCACTAAGCATCAAACCATTTATCCCATTGCTTCCCGTTGCGGCGTATTTGCTAAAACCGATATTCAGCCCCTATTAAATGAAGGGGCCAATAAAGCTGATATTGCGGCTTCCGTACTGCAAGCCGTGGTAAATCAAACCATTGGAGGTCTTGCCTGCGGAAAACCCATCCGGGGGAAGGTGGCCTTTTTAGGAGGGCCATTAACCTTTATGCCGGAACTGAAGGAACGTTTCCGATCCACTTTAAAACTTCGATCGGAAGATGAGGTCGAGCTCAAAGATACCCAGTACTTTGTGGCCATGGGTGCAGCCTTCGCCGCTGGAAACGAAGAAGTTATGGAGCCGAAATTCCTATATGATAAATTACCGAATTTATTTGAGGAAATCAAGGATACTAAGGAAAGCTTAGAACCTCTGTTTACGGATGAGACCGATTATGAAGCCTTTAAAGAGCGTCACAGCAAAAACAGGGTTAAAAAACGACCACTGTCGGAAGCTACAGGAGAGTTATATCTTGGAATTGACGCCGGGTCCACTACCTTAAAAGTAGCGGCCATTAATGAAGACCGGGAATTGGTATTCTCCCACTACAGTTCCAATCAAGGGAACCCCCTGCAAATTGCAAGGCAGGCGGTACAAAAATTATATGCCGAAATGCCGAAGACCGCAACCATTGCCCAAAGCGCCGTAACCGGATACGGGGAACATTTATTAAAGGCGGCCCTGGGTATGGATCATGGGATTATTGAAACCGTGGCCCATACTAAAGCTGCGGACTACTTTATGCCCGGTGTGGATTTCATTTTGGACATCGGCGGTCAGGACATGAAAAGCCTTCGGGTTCATGAAGGGGTTGTGGATTCCATTATGTTAAATGAAGCCTGCTCCTCGGGATGCGGATCCTTTGTGGAGACTTTTGCCAATGCCCTCAACCATGAGGTGGAGGACTTTGCAAAACTGGGAATTTTTGCGAAAAACCCTGTAGATCTCGGTACCCGGTGTACCGTATTTATGAACTCCCGGGTAAAACAGGCCCAAAAAGAAGGGGCCAGCGTCGGAGATATCTCCTCAGGGATTGCCATCTCCGTAGTGAAAAATGCATTGTTTAAGGTGATCCGTATGCGTTCGAAAGAAGATTTGGGAAACAAAATCGTTGTCCAGGGAGGAACTTTTTATAACGACGCCGTTCTTCGGGCTTTTGAGCGAATCGCGGAAAAAGAGGTGGTTCGGCCGGATATCGCAGGAATTATGGGAGCCTTCGGAGCCGCATTAATTGCTAAGGAAAACCGGGATTCCAAATTCCAAAGTACTTTTTTAAACCGAGAACAGTTAGAGGAGTTTAAAGTGCTTTCGGAAAATAAACGGTGTCAGCTTTGTAATAATCACTGTCAGCTGAATGTCAATTACTTCTCCGACGGCCGTCAATATATAACGGGGAACCGTTGTGAGCGTGGGGCCAATGTGGTGAGTAATAAAGAACCCATGCCAAATCTATATGCTTACAAACTAAAGGAAGTTTTTAAAATCCCGAAAACCGTTACACCCCAAACTCGAGGTACCGTCGGACTACCGAGAGTACTGAATATGTACGAAGACTTTCCATTTTGGGCAAGTTTTTTTACTGGGATAGGCTATAAAATCAAACTTTCAGGCCATTCCACGAAGAAAGTTTATGAATTGGGAATGGAGACTATTCCCTCAGAAAGCGTATGCTATCCAGCAAAACTGGTCCATGGTCATATTGAAGACTTACTGAACAAAAAGGTGGATATGATTTTTTATCCTTCAATCCCCTTTAATATTAAAGAAAATCAGCAAGCGGACAACCAGTTTAACTGCCCTGTGGTCACATCTTATCCGGAAACCATTAAAGCCAACGTCGACCGCCTGCAGGACGAGAATGTGGAATATATGCATCCGTTTTTACCCCTGGATGATGAAAAGCGCATGATTAAACGAATCCATGAGGTGTTTGCACATAAAAACATCCCTCGAAAAGAACTGACGGAAGCGGTAAAATCCGGATATCAAGCCCTGGAAGAATATAAAGAGAAGGTTCGAAGGGAAGGAGAAAGGGTCCTTCAATGGCTGGAAGAAAAAAATAAAAAAGCCGTGGTCCTAGCAGGACGTCCCTATCATATCGATCCTGAGATCAACCACGGAATTCCGGAGCTGATCACCTCTTATGGTTACGGTGTTCTTTCCGAAGATGCAATCAGCCATTTAGAGCGGGTAGACAGACCCTTAAATGCTGTGGATCAATGGATGTATCATACCCGTCTATATGACGCCGCAGCCTATGTGACGAAACATAAAAATTTGGAACTGGTACAGTTGAACTCCTTCGGTTGCGGTTTGGATGCCGTAACTTCCGATCAGGTAGCGGATATTCTAAAACGAAAAAATAAACTCAGTACTTTGCTGAAAATCGATGAGATAAACAACCTCGGTGCAGCAAGAATTCGAATGCGTTCCCTTTTTGCAGCCGTGGAACAGCGGGATAAAAAAGAGGCACGACCCATGGAAGAGAAAGCGGAAATTCCAAAAATTATGTTTACGGAAGAAATGAAAAAGACCCATACCATTTTATTGCCCCAAATGTCACCGATTCATTTTCAGTTTTTAGAGCCCGCCCTTCAGTCTGAGGGGTATAATGTGGAGGTGCTGCCCTCAATTGATACCAAAGCCATTGATGAAGGGTTGAAATACGTCAATAACGACGCCTGCTACCCTTCAATTTTGGTAACGGGACAAATGATGAAGGCCTTGAACTCCGGAAAGTATGATTTGGATAAAACCGCTTTGATCATCGCCCAAACCGGTGGGGGATGCCGGGCAACCAATTATATCGCTTTTATCCGACAGGCCCTGTTTGAAGCGGGCATGAGTCAAGTTCCCGTAATCAGTTTAAGCGCCCAGGGAATTGAAAAGCATCCCGGATTTAAAATCTCGCCGAAACTGTTAAGGCGCCTGGTGGAAGGCATCCTTTATGGAGATCTGTTTATGCGGGTACTTTATAAAACCAGACCCTATGAGGCGGTTCCCGGTGCGGCCAATGACCTGTATGATAAATGGGTAAAAATTTGTTCGGATTCCATCGAAAGGAAAACCGGCAGAAGTTTTACGGAAAATGTTCAGGGTATCGTTCGGGAGTTTGACGAATTGCCCCTATTGGATATTCAAAAACCCAAGGTTGGTCTTGTGGGAGAGATCCTGGTGAAATTCCATCCCACAGCTAACAACAATATTGTTGAAATGATCGAAAAAGAAGGAGCGGAAGCAGTAATGCCGGATCTAATGGACTTTTTCGCTTACTCTTCCTACAATAGTGTGATTAAAAGGGAATATCTGTCGGGTTCCATGAAAAATGCCTTGTTGGGAAAAACTGCCATCGCCGCCATGGAGTTCATGCGAAAATCTATGAGTGAGGCCTTAAAAGAAAGCAAGCGCTTTACACCGCCTTCATCCATTGAGCACCTGGCCAAACTGGCAGCCCCTCATCTGTCCCTTTGCCACCAGACGGGAGAAGGTTGGTTCTTAACTGCGGAAATGCTGGAGCTGATAGAGCACGGTGTGGACAATATCGTCTGCATGCAACCCTTTGCCTGCCTGCCCAACCATATTACAGGCAAAGGTATGATCAAGGCCTTAAAGAAAAGCAATCCGAAAACCAACATTGTTGCCATCGATTATGATCCCGGCGCCAGTGAGGTTAATCAACTTAACCGGATTAAGCTAATGCTCTCTACTGCCTTTGAAAACCTGGATCAACAAGACTCCAAGGAGAAGGACGGATTTAAAAGCAGTTTGTAAGTAGTTGATCAATGACAGTAAACTCTTAGAAAGACCTAAAATATCAAGGCAGATACAGCCTTCTGATAAAACCCTGAAAGCCTGGTGCTTTTAGGGTTTTTTAAAAAAGTTTATAAATTTAGAGGATTCTTTGATGAAGATATCGAATTAATAAGGGTGTAGTGTAAAAAGTTACAAAGTATGGAATCAAAGAAGGAATCAAAGAAGGAATCAAATTTTCGAATGACAATGTAAGGATTTAGTTAGAATCATCCGTAGGAATTATAGAACCTATAAAATCAAAAAAAGATGAGATGAGGTGCCCTTATGAAAAACTTATTAAAGAAACTCTTCAGTAACTCCAAGGATAAAAAGGAAGCGGCCGTCGGGCGATCAACGGAAGAATTTGCTTCTTTTGAGGAGGCTCTAAGGAATGTAAAGCATCTAGCCCTAAAGGACCAGGCAGTTCAAACCGCCACTGCATTAACCCGGGGACAGGTGGTCGTAAACCCCGATGAAGAATCGAAGTTTCAAGGAATTGCCTTAGCCGCCTATCTAAAGGCCTTAAAAGGTGAGAAGGTTCATGTTATCTCGCTGAATGAAGTTGTAGCTAAACGCAGGATGGAAGAGATTGAAGGGATTATTAACGCTTTGAATTTTACCGCGGCGGTTCTTCAACAAGGCCAAAGCAATGAGGAGCGACGGGAAGCCTATAAAAAAAATGTGATTTTCGGAACGGCAGGAGCATTTATCCATGACTATTTAAAGGATCAAAAGGTACTGGATATTCAGGAACGGACTCAACCGGAAAGAGCCTTTGCCCTTGTTGAAAAGGGAGATTTAATTCTGTTGGATCAGGCTACCCGCCCTGTGGGAATTTTCGGGAAGGACGAAAAAATCATTGACAGTATCACCCTACGCAGCTATTTTTCCAATTACCGGGAGATAAGTGCTTTGGTGGATTTTGACGGTGGAGACCAACCGGAGTTTTTAGATCTTTATGGTATGGAAACTTTCAAAACACATGAAGAAAAAGGAAATCAATCCAGTGGTGAAACACCATCAGTTCGAGTATACAAAACCTTAGAAGAAAAGCGAAGAGTGATTTTAAGGGAACTGAAAAATAGAGTAGGGTCAACAGAGCCTTTACTGGTATCCCTTCGAAATGATGAAAAAGGAGAACTACTGATTGAACATTTACAGGGAACGGGGATTGCCTTTAGCAGTCTGTTATTAAAAGACCGTAGGGATGAAGAAACATTTGTAACAGAAGCTGTTGAAAACCAAAAAATAATGTTGGTGGTCAACCCCGTATCCCGTGGGATAGATGAATTTTTGCCTGAAAATATTCATATTATAAGCACAGAGCGGTATATGTTAAAGCGAAACGACGAGCACTTGAAGCGGATGGCTCTTAATTCCGGAGAAAAGGGATCCATAGAGTATATTCTATCTTTAGGTGACGATCTGTTGGATGTATTCTCCGAAGGAGAATTAGAGCAGTTCAAGGACAGCATTGTAGTAGAAAATGATCAACCCATAGAAAATACAAAAGTGGAAGAAATGATGGACTATGTACAGCAGCGGATGAAAGAAAAAAACGCATACCTTCGCAGTTATGTGCAAAACTTTGAGTCGGTAATCCAAAGACAGCGTGAAGTCATATACTCGGAACGGAAAAAAGTCTTAACGGAAGAGGATATTAAAGAACATATCCTTAATCTTATGGAAGACGCAATCGATGAAGAAATTGAAAAGTTCACATCCAACAGTGTATTTCCGGAAGAATGGGATTTAGAGGGCTTGGCCTCAGCACTAAGCAACAGTTTTTTACCAAAGGATCAATTAGTGTTTCAGGATGTGGAAAATCTAACGAAAAAAGATCTAAAAGCTAACTTGATTCAAAAAGCTTCCAAGGCCTATCTTGAGCGAAAAAAAGCCCTTGGAAAAGAGCCCTTTGATTTGATGCAGCGTGTGTTATTGCTGAAAATTATTGATAGTAAGTGGTCGGAGCACTTAGAATCCATGGAAGAACTTCGCCAGGATATGAACCTTAGAGCTTTGGGAAGACAGGACCCTATTCGGGCCTTTCAGGTGGAGGGTTTTGAACTCTTTGAAAACATGACAAAAACCATTCCTAAGGATTTGATGCAGGCCTTATTTGCCACGGAGGAAGAAGATAAATAATTTTCTTGTTGCTATTAGGTCAAAACTCCTATAAACTGGATAATAGAAAATTTTTAGGAGGAGATTCCATTGTTTCAAGTTGTGCTCTTATCCTCAATACCGATACTACAACAAAACCTGACCATGTTGGAGACCTTAGGAATTATCAGTCTTCCTTTGTTACTGTTTATTTTGTTAATGGCAAGACAAGTACGAAAAAATAGAGAACTGAAAAAAATCAAAGAAGAATTAGAATTGTTTAAAGAGCGGTATGAACAGGTATCGGATCAAAGCGGGACCTTTATGTGGGAGGTGGACCGTAACGGGATACATACCTATGTAGACCCTACTGTGGAAAAGGTTTTGGGTTATAAGCCATCGGAAATGATCGGGAAAAGAACTTTTTATGATGATTTGTTACCCGAGGATAAAGAAGAACTGAAAGCCTTTGGTTTTAAAGTATTGGGAAAAGGCGATAAAATTAAAAATCTGGAGATTCGACAGCTCCATAAAAATGGGCATACGGTTTATACTCTTACCAGCGGTTTGCCGATTTATGATAAAAAGGGCCAAGTAATCGGTTATAGGGCTACTGATACGGATATAACCGGTAGAAAAGAAATTGAACTTTCTTTAAAGGAAAGCGAAGAGAAATATAAACTGCTGTTTGAAAATGCCGTAGAGGGGATTGCAGTTTTACAACAGGGGAAAATCAAAATCAGCAACCCCATGCTTCGAACCATTTTAAACGCCTCTGAGAGGGAGCTTAGAGAAAAAAACATACTTGAACTGATACACCGTGAAGATCGGGAAATGGTGGCAAATTTACATCGGGAGCGGATAAAGGGCAATAAGGACCAGATAATCGAAGAGTTTAGGGCCCTTCGAATGGATGGAGCGGTTCGCTGGATTGAATCCAAGGGGATCCGAATTATGTGGAACGGTGCCCCGGCATCCTTGAATTTTCTTACGGATATTACCGAGCGAAAGGAGACGGAAAAAAATATCCTTCATCTTAGTTACCATGACCAATTAACAGGAATTTACAATCGCCGGTTCTTCGAAGAGGAACTCAATCGTTTGGACAATCCTAGAAACTTTCCCTTATCCATTGTTATCGTTGACGTAAATGGATTAAAGCTTTTCAACGACGGCTTTGGTCATAAAGCTGGGGATGAGTTGATCGTTACAGTAGCTCAACTATTGGATGAGGAAAGTCGAGGGAACGATGTTGCCGCCCGTATCGGAGGGGACGAATTTGTGGTCTTGATGCCCGACACTGATGAAAAACAAGTAAAAGTATTTGAAAAACGGTTCCAAAAAGTCTTAGCAAATAAAAGGGTAGCAGGAATTCCTATTTCCATATCCTTGGGTTATGCAACGAAAATTGATGAAAGTATGGCTATTCAGGACATCTTTAAACGTGCAGAAGAAGGAATGTATCGTAGTAAGATGGACAGTAGCCCAAAGTATAAAAGAAAAACTTTAGATCGCATTATGAAAGAGGTATTTAACAGAGTCCATTGGGAAGAAAGCCATGCAGAAAATACCAGAGAGCTGGCCCGGATATTTGGGGAAGTCCTGGGTTATAATCAGAAAGATGTTGAAGATTTGGAACAAGCGGGATACTATCATGACATCGGAAAAATTGGTGTGGGGCGTCAAATATTAATGAAAAATACATTGCTGGAGCCTGAGGAATTAAGAGTTGTGGAAAGGCATCCGGAAGTAGGTTATCAGCTGTTAAATACCACAAATGAAACCTTTTCCATCGCGGAAATCGTTTTACACCATGATGAAAAATGGGATGGAAGCGGGTACCCGCAGGGAATAAAAGGAAAAAAAATCCCTGAAAAAGCACGGATTATATCCATAGTGGAAGTTTATGAAAATTTAACCCATGATCGGCCTTATCAGAGGACCCTAAGTAGAAATGAAGCGGTGGAGGTGTTGGTATCCGAGAAGGAAAAATCCTTTGATCCGGAGCTGGTGACTATTTTAATCGAAGAGGTGCTGCCCCGGATGGAAGAGGAAGAAGTCATCAAAAAGTCCAAGTAAATTGGGCTTTTTTGTATTTCAAGTCCATAAGAAATGGATTAATGCCTATATTTAGGGAAATGGTCGGGGGAAACGCAAAAATAGTTAAAGTAAATGAATCTGAGGCATGATTATTTTTCAATTTACCTCAAATGAACAAAGATAAGAGGCGGGAGACTTTGTTAAAAAATAGATTATATGAATTGCAAATACAGTGTTGACAGTGGAATAATTCAATGATATTATTAGTTAAAGAATTCAGAAAATTGCAAGAGTACTAAATGATATTACTAAGGAGCTGTTCATACATAATATGTTGTGGTTATATTTTTTTAAGCTTAAATTGGTATGACCATATGACCAAATGAAGGGTTCTTTTTTTAGAGGTAAAATTGGTATGACCATATGACCTACAAGGGAGGTGATTAATAAAAAGTTAAAAAGCTCACAGGAATCAAAAAGTTTGATGAAACTTACTTAGTGGAAAGTGAAAGAAAAAAGTAAAAAAGCACACATAAAACTTTAGGAGGAAAACCTTTATGATCGCATTGTTAGCAATTTTACCGATTTTAACGACAATTATTTTAATGGTGGTTTTCAACTGGCCTGCGAAAAAAGTTATGCCCATCGCCTGGATCATCGCCGTTATATTAGCTGCAACTTACTGGGAAATGCCCATGGATTGGCTAGTTGGGGCCAGTATTTTCGGGGGACTTAGTGCCTTCAATATACTAATCATCGTTTTTGGAGCCATTGTTTTAATGAATACCTTGAAAAACAGTGGAGCCATTAAGACAATAAATAAAACCTTTCATGGAATCAGTCCTGACCGACGGATTCAAGCCATAATTATAGCTTTTCTTTTTGGAGGATTTATTGAAGGAGCAGCAGGCTTTGGAACTCCCGCAGCCTTGGCAGGGCCTCTGATGGTGGGACTTGGGTTTCCCCCTTTGGGCGCCGCAATGCTTGCTCTTATCGCCAATAGTACACCGGTAAGTTTTGGGGCCGTAGGAACACCGATAATCGGTGGAGTATCCTCGGTTCTAGGTTCTGCTGAAATCAGTAGTCAGATTGCCGATGCAGGATTGAGTCAAGCAGAGTTTCTACATCAAGTAGGAATTTGGGCAGCAATTCCCCATGCAGTGGTTGGAGTATTCATGCCTTTGGCCATTGCCATGATCCTTACGAAATTTTTCGGCGAAAACCGTAGTTTTAAAGAGGGATTAGAAGTGGCACCCTTTGCTATCTTCGCAGGATTAGCATACATGGTACCTTACGTTTTTATCGCTGTAGTATTTGGTCCGGAACTGCCTTCCTTAGCCGGCGGACTAATCGCCATTGCGATTTGTGTAACTGCTGCTAAAAATGGTTTCTTGCAACCGAAAAATGCTTGGGATTTTGCTAACCGTACGAAATGGGACAGTTCATGGATCGGAACTTTAGAAGTACCCGATGTAGATCCGGAAGATGTGCAAGAAGAAAAGCTAAAAATTTCTCCTTTCAATGCATGGCTTCCCTACATTTTAGTATCTTTGATTTTAGTAATTACTAGAATTCCTGCCTTTGGAATACAGGGATTTTTACGAGGACAGTTTATACGATGGGAAGAAATTCTTGGAACCGGACTAACCTATACATTGCAGTATCTCTATCTTCCTGGAACCATTCCCTTTATACTAGTGGCAGTACTTACCATATTCCTGCATAAAATGCCGCTGGAAGATGTTAAAAGAACTTGGAGTGATTCCATCAAACAGGTAATTCCTGCAGCCATCGCTTTGGTTTTCGCCATAGGTATGGTACAGGTAATGTTAAACTCGGGTAACAATCTCTCGGGATACGACGGAATGATGGTGGCTTTATCTACTGCTGCCGCCAATGCTTTTCAAGGAGTTTGGCCTCTGTTCTCGCCCTTTATCGGAGTACTTGGAGCTTTTATGTCGGGAAGTAACACCACCTCGAATATATTGTTCTCCGGATTCCAGTATGGAGTTGCGGAACAAATTGAAGCCTCACGAATTATTATTCTTGGCACACAAGTAGTAGGAGGCGCCGCCGGAAATATGATTAGTGTTCATAATGTGGTTGCTGCCTGTACCACCGTGGGAGTATTGGGAAGCGAAGGAAAAGTTATTAGAAGGAACGCCGTGCCTGCCTTTATCTATACTATAATTGTAGGTATTGTAGCATATATATCCATTGGGCTTTTCCCGAACATATTCTAAAAAACCACAAATAGGTTAAACTAACATCATAAAAAAA